>OMKS01000824.1_pt1 | contig 28885 bp, 24 predicted proteins | sample 1674721 | NCBI WGS metagenome assembly OMKS01 (sample SAMN06264996, study PRJEB25208) | sediment metagenome | isolation source: hot spring sediment | place: USA: California | collected 2014-09-02 | reverse complement strand
CCCGAACCTGCGGCACTGCTGAACGATTACAGCCCGTTAAATCGACAAGTTGTTGACCATGGTGAACGGATACTTTTCTTCAAACCGATGGCCCGCTTCCACCTCCCCTTGGCCAGCGAGGAGGAGACCATCTACCGAGCGGCCTCCACCTACCTGCTGACCCAGTACTTCCACCAGCTCCGGGGGAGGGAGCCTGACCTCTCCCTGGAGGGGCTCAACCAGATCTACCGGAACATCCAGGAGGTCAACCGGGCCATGGCCCAGCGGCTGCGCCAGACCTCCAAAACCGATTCCTCAATCAACGCCATCGTCCTGCTGGATATGTACGCCAAAACCATGCCTTACGCGATCAAGCAGTCCCTGGATGATATCGCCTACCTCTTCGAGCCGGGCTGAAGACGCCTTCGCCATCCTTCCCCGCCGGCGACAATTATGCTAGTGTAGCAAACCGCCGTCAAGACACCACCATTTAAAGAGGAATACCCATGAAAATTACCGCTGTCGGCCCCTGTCTGCCGATGTTGCTCGCCGCTCTGCTGCTGGCCGCCTGCGCCCCGGGGCCACGGGTGGAACTTCGCCCAACCTCCCAGGTGATGCCCGATACCACCTACACCCTGATCCTGCACGGCTGCAATTTCGGCAACGACCCCGCCACCGTCGCCTTTCTGCGCCGGGAAGATCAGCCCTACACGCTAACGCCATACTCCCCGGAATTTCAATACCGCCTCCACTTCGGGCTGGCGGCCGACGACGCCCTGGCCCAGGCCCGGGAGTTCGTCAATTGTAGCCCCCATTTCAGCCACTCCAGTCTGCGGGGGATCTTTGCTCCCGACGGCAACCTCATCGGCTATGAACTGCGCCCATTTTACCAGCCCCTCTTTTTCCGCTGGCAGGACCTGCTCGACATCTCTTACTCGTTCCGGGAAGAGCAGGTGGTGATTTACATCACCCCTCGGTTGCTCGACGACGATTACGACGACCAAGAGTAACTCCCATGGCCCTGATCAGCTTACAACAGGTGACCCTGGCCTTCGGCGGGCGCCCTCTGCTGGATGGCGTCAACCTCCAGGTCGAAGCGGGAGAGCGCCTCTGCCTGCTGGGCCGGAACGGGGAGGGGAAATCCACCCTTCTGCGGATCCTCAACCATGAGCTGGAGGTGGACGATGGCGGGGTGATCCGCCGCAAGGGTCTGCGCAGCGCTCGCCTGGAGCAGGAGGTACCACCCGGCTTGCACGGTACGGTGCGGGAGGTGGCGGCCACTGCCATCGCTGGGGGCGGGGCCAGGGAGATGCGACACCTGGACAAGACCCTCAGCCGCCTGGAACTGCCGCCGGACCAGGAATTCTCCCAACTCTCCGGCGGCCTGAAAAGAAGGGTGCTACTGGCCCGAGCTTTAGCCAACGATCCGGAACTGCTGCTACTGGATGAGCCCACCAACCATCTTGACCTGGAAGCGATCAACCGACTGGAGGATCTCCTGCTGGCCTTCGCCGGCGCGGTGGTCTTCATCACCCATGACCGCGCCCTGGTCCGCCGGCTGGCCACCCGGATCATCGCGCTGGACCGGGGCCGGATCACCAGCTGGCCGGGAAACTACGACAACTACCTGCGCCGGCGGGAGGAACTGCTGGCCGCGGAAAGCACCCAGGCGGCCAAATTCGACCGCAAGCTGGCCCAGGAGGAGGCCTGGATCCGTCAGGGGATCAAGGCCCGGCGCACCCGCAACCAGGGCCGGGTCGAAGCGCTGCTCAAGATGCGCCGGGAGCGGGCGGCCCGGCGGGAGCAGAGCGGGCGGGTCAAGATGCAGCTCCAGGAGACTTCCACCTCCGGCCGCCTGGTGACCGCGGCCAAAAAGATCTCCTTTGCCTACGACGATCTGCCGGTGGTCCGCGATCTGACCACCACCATCATGCGCGGCGACAGGGTGGGGATCATCGGACCCAACGGGGTGGGCAAAACCACCCTGCTCAAACTTCTCCTGGGCCAACTCTCCCCCCAGAGCGGCGAGGTGCGCCTGGGCACCAACCTGGAGGTCTGCTACTTCGACCAGCACCGGGAGCAGCTTGATCCCGCCCGCAGCGTGGCCGAAAACCTGGCCGACGGCCACGACACCGTGTTGATCAACGGCCGGCCCCGCCATATAATGGGCTACCTGCAGGACTTTCTTTTCACCCCCGACCGGGCCCGCTCCCCGGTGAGCATCCTCTCGGGCGGGGAAAAAAACCGCCTGCTGCTGGCCCGCCTCTTCACCCGCCCCTGCAATGTCCTGGTGATGGACGAGCCCACCAACGACCTCGATGTGGAGACCCTGGAGTTGCTGGAGGAATTGCTGCTCGATTTTACCGGCACCCTGCTGCTGGTCAGCCATGACCGCACCTTCCTCAACAATGTGGTGACCAGCACCCTGGTCTGCGAAGGCGGGGGCCGGGTGACCGAATATGCCGGCGGTTATGATGACTGGCTGCGCCAGCGTCGCGACCAGCCGGTCCCGGCCGCCGCCGCCCAGGCTAAAAAGGGTGGCGAGCCGGCCGTCAAGCCGGCCGGCCGGCGCAAGCTGACCTTCACCGAAGCCCACGAACTGGCCAACCTGCCCGCCGCCATCGAGGAGCTGGAGGCCCGCCAGGCGGAGTTGCTGGCCGCCATGGGGGCAGGCGATTTCTACCGCCAGCCCCCCGAGCGGATCAATGCCCACCAGGCCGAACTGGCAGCCCTGGAACAAAAACTGGCCCAAACCTACCGGCGCTGGGAAAAGCTGGAAAGTCTGGCTTAGACAGGAAAAGAGTGCAATATCGAGGCTGATCGGTTCTATTGGTCTGTTACGTCCTGCCCCATACAATTCACGGAAGGTTACCATGACAGAAAAAAGCGAGATCAGTTTCAGCCAGTTGCCGCTGGCCCCGGCCATTCAACAGGTGGTGCGGGAGGTGGGTTATGAAACCCCCACCCCCATCCAGGCCGCCGCCATTCCGCCGCTGCTGGCCGGCCGCGACCTGTTGGGTCAGGCCCAGACCGGCACCGGCAAAACCGCCGCCTTTGCCCTTCCCCTTTTAAGCCGCCTGGAACTGCACCTCAAACATCCCCAGATTCTGGTCCTGGCCCCCACCCGGGAACTGGCCCTGCAGGTTGCCGAGGCGATACAGACCTACTCCCGCCATCTCCCCGGCTTTCAGGTCCTGCCCCTCTACGGGGGCCAGAACATGACCCAACAGCTGCGCCAGTTGCAACGGGGGGTTCAGGCCATCGTCGGCACTCCCGGGCGCATCCAGGACCATCTGCGGCGCGGCACCCTCAAGCTGGACCGCCTCGCCTGCCTGGTGGTGGACGAGGCCGACGAGATGCTCAAGATGGGCTTTATCGACGCGGTGGAGCAGATCCTCCAGCACACCCCGGCCGGGCGCCAGGTGGCCCTCTTCTCCGCCACCATGCCGCCGGAGGTGCTGCGGGTGGCCCGCCGCCATCTCAAAGACCCCGTCGAGATCCGGCTCAAGACCCGGACCTCGACGGTGGAAACCATCTCCCAATACTTCTGGCTGGCCCAGGGGATGCAGAAGCTGGACGCCCTGACCCGGATTCTGGAGGCGGAGAAGATCGAAGCGATGATCGTTTTCGTCCGCACCAAACTAGCCACCGTCGAGCTGGCGGAAAAGCTGGTGGCCCGGGGTTTCTCCAGTGCGGCCTTAAACGGCGATATGACCCAGGTGTTGCGGGAAAAAACCATTGAACAGCTTAAAAGCGGCGCCCTGGACATCGTGGTGGCCACCGACGTGGCGGCCCGGGGCCTGGATGTGAAACGGATAAGCCACGTGGTCAACTACGACGTTCCCTACGACACCGAGTCCTACGTCCACCGGATCGGTCGCACCGGCCGGGCCGGGCGGGAGGGCAAGGCGATCATCTTCGTGGCGCCCCGGGAGATGAGGATGCTCGGAGCCATCGAACAGGCCACCCGCCAATCCATCACCAAGCTCAACCTCCCCACGCGCCAGGAGGTCACCGACCGCCGCATCGGCCAGTTCAAGGAGCAGATCGCCACCGCCCTGCAGGAGCAGGAGGGACAGGATTTTTTCTCCGACCTGATCGAACAGATGGTGGAGGAGCACGAAGTTCCCCCCCAGCAGATCGCCGCCGCCCTGGCCTATCTGCTCCAGAAGGAGCGGCCGTTGCAATTTCAGGAACAGCCGGCGCCGCCGGCGACCGCTCCCCAGTATGAGCGGGAACAACGGCCCCGGGAGCGCAAACCGGTTTCCCGGGGTTACCCCCGCAAGGCCGGCGCCCCTGCCCGCGGCAGCCGGCCGTTTAAGTCCCGCCCCCTCGGCCCGCCCCGGCGCAAGAAAACCTGGGGTGAACGCTGAGTTGGCGCGGAAGAGATAAATTGCCTGTAATTCACAACTCCTGACCAGGAAAAAACACCCGGGAGCAAATTCCATGGATCGCCTGCAACGTTCACTGGTCCGCTGCCAGGACCGCTCGCTGGCCGCCGTAATGACCGCCGGCGGTGAGGCGGCCCTGGCGGCAGGAAACGTATTGCGTCGTTTGTACAACACCCCGGTCAAAATCAAGCACAAGGGTCGAATCGACCTGGTAACCGAAGCCGACCTGGCGGCGGAACAGGCGATACTGAAGGTTCTGGCCAAAAGCCCGATCGAGGCGACGGTGGTGGCCGAAGAGTCGGCCGCCGATTGGCATGAGCCGCCGACCGGACCGGCCTGGATCATCGACCCCCTGGACGGCACCACCAATTTTGCCCACGCCTACCCCTGGTTCGCGGTCTCCATCGGCTATATGGAAGGGGGCGTCTGCCGGGCCGGAGTGATCTACAATCCGATTCTGGAGGAATTTTTCTGCGCCGCCGCCGGGGCCGGAGCCTGGCTCAACGGCCGGCCGATCAAGGTTTCCCGGACCAAAACCCTGGAGAGATCGCTGCTGGCCACCGGCTTTCCCTACAGTATCGAGGAGAAGGCCGATGAGGTGGTGGGGGTGCTGAAGAGGGTGCTGCTGCGCTGCCAGGGGGTCCGACAAGCCGGAGCCGCGGCCCTGGACCTGGCCTATGTGGCCTGCGGCCGCCTGGACGGTTTCTGGGAGATCAACCTGAAACCCTGGGATACGGCAGCGGGGGCCATTCTGCTCCGCGAAGCCGGCGGGCGGCTCAGTGACTTTGCCGGCCGGGACTTTTCCCCCTTCACACCGGAACTGCTGGCCAGCAACGAACTGATCCACCAGGACCTGCTGGAGATCATCGCCGGCGGCTGAACCCGTTCCGGGGCAGGCTTCAACAGATCCGCGGCAACTGTTCCCCGGCGGGCAGATCGACAATCCTGCTGGTTCCCAGAATGGTGCGCAGGGCCACCAGCCCGGGGTTGGCATCCGTCACCTCACCGATGATCGCGGACTCTCTCCCCAGGGGATGGGACCGCATGACCGCCAGCAGCTCATCGGCCCGCTCCGCCGCCACCGCCGCCAGCAGTTTGCCCTCGTTGGCGACAAAGATGGGGTCAATCCCCAGGAGCTCACAGGCCCCCCGCACCGGGGGGGCCACCGGCAACCGCTCCTCGGCGATCACCACCCCGACCCGGGAGGCCCGGGCCATCTCGCTCAACACCGCCGCCACCCCACCCCGGGTGGGATCGCGCATCGCCCGCAGGCCCCCGGCGCCCGGGGGCACCACCGCCAGCATCGCCTCCACCAGACCATGGAGGGCGGCGGTATCGCTGGCCAGCGGGCTGACAAAGCTCAAACCCTCCCGGCAGCTCATGATCGCCATACCGTGATCGGCCATGGTGCCGGAGAGGATAATCCGGTCACCGGGCCGCAGATTGGCGGCGGAGAGTTCAACCCCGGCCGGCACCAGGCCGATTCCGCTGGTATTGATAAAGAGCTTGTCGCAGGCCCCCCGTCCCACCACCTTGGTATCACCGGTAACCACCCGGACACCCGAAGCTCGGACCGCCCCCACCATGGCGGCCATTACCCGCTCAAGATCGGCCAGCGGCAGGCCCTCCTCGATGATCAGGGCCACCGACAGGTAGAGCGGCCGGGCCCCACCCATGGCCAGATCGTTGATGGTGCCGTTGATCGCCAGCTCGCCAATGCTGCCGCCGGGAAAAAAGAGGGGATCGACCACGAAGGAATCGGTGGTAAAGGCCAGCCGCTCACCCGGGGCCAGGACCAGCTCCAGGGTGGCCTGATCCTCCAGCCGGGAGAGGACCGGATCGGCAAAGCCCGGCACCAGCAGCTTTTCGATCAACTCGGCCGCCATCCGGCTGCCGCCGCCATGGGCCAGCTGCACCCTCTCACCACTCGCCGGCGGCGAGGGGCAGGAGAAAGTCTCGGGCTTGCTGCTCTTCATGCCGCCATCCCCCGTTTGCCGGCCTGGTAGTAAGCACTGCAGGCGCCTTCACTGGAAACCATGGTCGCTCCCAGGGGGTGTTCCGGCCGGCATTCACGGCCAAAAGCCGGACATTGGGGCGGTTTTTTCACCCCCCGCAGAATCTCGCTGCCGAGACAGGGGGAGGCTGCTCGGACCGGAGAAGCCGGCAGCTCAGCAAAGCGCCGCTGGGCATCAAAGGCGGCAAACTCCGGGCGCAGGGTTAGCCCGCTTTGGGGAATAGTGCCCAGGCCCCGCCACTCCCGGTCACTTACCTGAAATACCCGCGCCACCGCCTCACGGGCCGCCGGATTCCCTTGGCGGCACACCGAACGGGTATACTCATTGGCCACCGCCGCCCGGCCCGCTTCCAGCTGCTCAACCAGCATCAGGATGGCGGCCAGGATATCCACCGGCTCAAAACCGGCCGCCACCATGGGCACCCGATAGCGAGCCACCAGCGGTTCATACTCTTCCCAGCCCATCACCGTGCAGACATGGCCGGCGGCCAGGAAGGCCTGGACCCGGTTGTCGGGGGCGGCCAGCAAGGCGGCGATCGCCGGAGGGACCAGCACATGGCTGACCAGCAGGCTGAAGTTTTCGAGCCCCAGGCGGGAAGCCTGCAGGACCGCCATGGCGTTGCCGGGGGCGGTGGTTTCAAAACCCACCGCGAAAAAAACCACCTGCCGATCGGGATTTTTCCGGGCCAGCTCCACCGCTTCCAGCGGCGAGTAGAGCACCCGCACCTCGGCACCGGCGGCCCGGGCCTGGTGCAGACTGGCGGGCAAGCCGCCGCTAGCGCTGCCCGGCACCCGCAACATATCGCCAAAGCTGGTAAAAATAACTTCCGGCCGACGGGCCAGGGCGATGGCCCGGTCAATCAGGGCAACGGGGGTCACGCAGACCGGACAGCCCGGGCCGTGGACCAGCTCGATTTCCGGCGGCAGCAGCCGGTCAAGGCCATGGCGGATAATGGCGTGGGTATGCCCTCCGCAGATCTCCATGATCACCCAGGGACGGGTGACGGTGGCGCCGATCCGGGCCAACAGGCTCCGGGCCACTTCCGGGTCCCGGTATTCATCGAGGAATTTCATTCGGTTCCATCCTTCTCCAGGGGGCGGCCGAACAGATCGACTCCCTCCCGGGCCGCCGTCGCCTGCAATTCCCGCCAAACCGCAAAACTTTTGGCCGCCTCCTCGGCATCGAGGACAGAGAGGGCAAAACCGGCGTGCACCACGGTATAATCACCAATGGCGATCTCCGGCACATACTCCAGACAGGCCTTGCTCAAGGCCCCGGCATAATCGATATGCCCCATCCGGAGTCCATTCTCCTCAAAAATCTCCACCACCCGACCCGGGACCGCCAAACACATCGCTTCACCCTATCGTTTTGCTGACCGCGCGACCGCCACAGCCACCTGACCGTAGGCGAGGCCGCCGTCGTTGATCGGCAGACTCCGGGGGATCAGCACCTGGAAGCCGTCCGCCGCCAGCTTTTGCTCCAACCCCCGCAGAATTATCTCATTCTGCATTACCCCACCGGCAAGAACCACCGTTTTCAGCCCGCTCACCGCTGCCGCCCGAGCTACACCCGCCGCAAAGAGCTGAACCAGGGTGTAGTGGAAGCGCCGGCTGATCCGGGCGATCTCCTCCCCGGCCGCCACCGCCCGGGCAATGTCCCGCACCAGGGGACGAATGGCAAGCACTATCCCCTCACCCTCACTATCCAAGTCCCAGTCATAAGCGGGGCCGGCCAGGTCACCGCCCAGCTGCATCAGCTCGATGGCGGCCTGGGCCTCGTAACTGATCCGCTGACGAACTCCGCAGATGGCCGCCACCGCGTCGAAGAGACGGCCGCAACTGCTGGTGGCGGGACAGTTGATCTTTTTGCGCAGCATGGCCAACAGCAACTCCTGCCGCCGGGCAAAATCCCCGGCGCCCCCAGCGGCCGCCAGCCACGGCAGCTTGGGAACCTCCCCGGCAAAAGCCTGCTCCAGGTAGGCCAAACCCGTTCGCCAGGGCTCTTTGACCGCGGCATCACCACCGGGCAGGAGCATGGTCTCCAGATGGCCGAAGCGGCTAAAGGAGGCGGCATCCCCCAGCAGGATCTCCCCGCCCCAGATGGTGCCGTCAGAGCCGTAACCGGTTCCGTCGAGAATCAGTCCGATGGCCGGCCCATCATGGCGATGCTCGGCCAGGACGGCGGCCAGATGGGCGTGGTGGTGCTGGACCGTTACCAGCGGCCCCCCCTGCTCCCTCGCCCATTGCCGGGCCCAACGACCGGCAAGGTAGTCGGGATGGAGATCGCAGGCCACCATCCTCGGCGCGAGGGCAAAAAGTTTGGTCAGATCGGCGATGGTCCGACAAAAAACTTCGTAGGTTTCCAGATTTTGCAGATCGCCAAGGTGCTGGCTCAAAACCACCCGCTCCGCTCCCGCCAGGCAGACCGTGTTTTTCAGCTCGCCCCCCACCCCCAGCACCGGCGGCCCATCGTGGAGCCGGGGCAAGATTCCGGGGGCATCTCCCCGACCCCGGCGCAGGAAAACGGGAGCCGCGGCGGCATCCGGCACCATCACCACCGAATCGTCATTGCCGCGCAAAATTTCCCGGTCATGCAACAAAATGGCGTCGGCAAGCCCCACCAGACGCCGGCACGCCTCCCGGTTGCCGATGCAGATCGGTTCCCCGCCGCGATTGGCGCTGGTCATCACCAGCAGCGGCAGATCATCCCCCAGCAGCAGATGGTGCAGCGGGGCATAGGGCAGCATCACCCCGAGGCGGTTGTTGCCGGGGGCCACCGCCGCCAGCTCCCGCCCCGTTTTTTTCAACGCCAGCAGAATGGGCCGGGCCGGGCTCGTCAGGACCGCCTCCTCGCCCGAGCTCAAGTGGACCAGGGTTTTGGCCGTCGCCAAATCCCGAACCATCAGGGCCAGGGGTTTTTGCCCCCGCCCTTTGCGCCGCCGCAGGGCCTGTACCGCCCGTTCGTTGTCCGCCGCCACCGCCAGGTGAAAGCCGCCGATCCCCTTTATGGCCACGACCTTACCCTCCCGCAACAGTTGCCGGGCCATGGCCAGCTCGGCGCCCCCCGGGCTCTTTGCCCCGCTCGTCCCGCCGCCAAAGGGCAGAAAATCTCCCGCCGGGGTTGCCAGCAGCAGGCTCAGGCGCGGGCCGCAGAGGGGGCAGGCGTTGGGTTGGGCGTGGAAGCGGCGCTGACTCGGATCTTCATATTCGGCCCGGCAGGCCGGGCACATGGTAAAGGCCGCCATGGAGGTATTGGGCCGATCATAGGGGATTTTTTCAATGATGGTGTAGCGGGGACCGCAGTTGCTGCAGTTGATGAAGGGGTAGCGATAACGGCGGTCGCCCGGGTCGAACAGCTCATGCCGGCAGTCGGGACAGAGGGCCAGATCGGGAGCCACCCCAGCCTGAATCGGCCCAGCGGCGGCGGAAGCTTCGACGATAAAGGATCTCTCCCCCACCGGCTCCATCCGCCGCCGACTGAGCTCGGCGATCAGGGCGGCGGGAGGCGGCTCGGCAACCAGGGCGGCGGCAAAAGCCTCCAGATCCGCGACCGACCCCTCCACCTCGATAACCACCCCGGCGGCATCGTTGTACACCCGCCCGCCCAGGGCGAAATCGTGCGCCAGGCGATGGACAAAGGGGCGAAACCCCACCCCCTGGACAATGCCGCCAAGCCGCAGACACCAGCGCCGGCGCGGCTCCCGGCCAACCCCGGTCTCGACTACCGGTTCAGCCATCAAGCCCCAATGCTCCATGGCGCGCGTGTTCCGAGCGCAACCAGGCCAGCCACTCCTCCATCCCCTCGCCGCTGCGGGCCGAGAGGATAAAAAAACGCAAGGCGGGATTAACCCCCCGGGCATACTCCAGGCAGCGATCCACCGAAAAATCCAGATGGGGCAGGAGATCGATCTTGTTGATCAGGCAAACTCCGGCGGCGGCGAACATGGCGGGATATTTCAGCGGCTTGTCCTCACCTTCGGTGACACTGATGATCACCACTTTGGCCGCTTCACCCAGATCAAACATGGCCGGACAAACCAGGTTGCCGACATTTTCGATGAAGAGCAACGAGTTGTCCTCCGGCTCCAGGCGATGCAGGGCCCGATGGACCATGGCGGCGTCGAGATGGCAACCGGCGCCGGTGTTGATCTGCACCACCGGCGCCCCGGTCCGCTCGATCCGCTGGGCGTCGAGCAAGGTCTGCTGGTCCCCCTCGATCACCGCCAGGGGGGGGCCAGCGGCCAAACCCAGGATGGTCCGCTCCAGCAGGGTGGTTTTGCCCGAACCCGGAGAGCTTACCAGGTTGAGGGCCAGGATCCGCCGCCGCCGGAAATGCTCTCGATTGTGGGCGGCCTGGGCGTCATTCAGACCCAGAACCTCCTTTTCCACCCGCAAGCGCCGCCCGGTCGGCCCGGTAATGGTCACCTGAACTTCGCCATGGTGGCAACCGCAATCGTCGCACATCTCCCCCTCCCTCGCCGTTCAATCATCCACTTCGATGGCGGCCAGACGCAATTCCCGCCCGCCGCTGGCCCGCATGATCCCTCCGCATACCGGACAAAGCGCCATCGCTTCGGGCATGGCCCCGGATCGCCGGCAGCTGGCGCAGATCCCCCGGCCCGCCACCTCCACCACCCGCAGCTCCGCCCCGTCGGCCATGGTTTCCCGACAGGCCGCCGCGAAGCAGAACCGCAAGGCGTCGCTCATCACACCGGCCAGGGCCCCGACCTCCACCTCGACCCGCCGGATCCGCCGGGCCCCGGCCAGCCGCGCTTCCCGCTCCGCCAGCTCGACGATACTTATGGCAATGGACATCTCGTGCATATCGCCCCAGCGCTTCAAGCCTTTGCCAGCAGCGTTTTTTATCCCTGCCGCTGAAAATTACTATTATGAACTCCTACCCGTCCACGGCTTATTTTTCAAGGTGTTAGCACCAGGTTTTTGGCAAAAATATCTTGACCTTAAATGGGCCCAAGATAACATTGGGAGCATCGGACGGCAATGTTGACCGATAACGGTTCCCCACCTGTCCAGATCATCCCGGAGCCCGGCCCATGCTAAAAGCAAAACCAGGCGACCCTTGTCCGCCACCAGCCGCTCTCCCCGGCTCCGGCGAGCCGGGGCTGCTCCCCTACTCCGCCCAACAGATTCTGCGGGCGATCGGCGACGGGGTTTATGTCACCGACCGGCAACGGAAAATTGTTTACTGGAATCAGGCGGCCGAGCTGATCACCGGCTGGCGGGCCCAGGACGTCCTGGGCAAGAGGTGCCACGACGATCTGCTCTGCCACACCGACAAGGATGGCCATCTTCTCTGCGGCAAGGAACGCTGCCCTCTGCACCGGGCCATGGTCACCGGCGCCGCCACCACCTCCCCCAGTCTGCTGTTCCTGGTCAACCGGGAGGGCCGGAAACTCCCGGTCCAGGTCAATGTCTCACCCATTTATGATCAGAACGGCCAGGTGGTCGGGGGGGTGGAGGTTTTTCGGGACTATTCGGCCGAAATCCGCGATCTGGAGCGGGCCAAGCTGATCCAGGCCCGCTCCATGCAACTGCCCCCCGGAGATCAGCCGCGCCTTGGCTTTACCGCCAAATACCTGCCCCATGGGGTGCTGGGGGGTGATTATTACACGGTGGAAAAACTGGACGACCAGCGCTACGCCTTCTGTATCGCCGACCTGATGGGCCACGGCACCGCCGCCGGGCTCTACGCCATGCATCTCCACTCCCTGTGGGAGAGCAACCGAGATCTGCTGGCCCAGCCGGCCACCCTGGTCGAGACCATCAATCACAAGCTCTGCGCCCTGCTGCGGGACGGCGAATCCTTCGCCACCGGCCTTTTCGGCCTGATCGACCTAAAGGCCCAGGCGGCTCATCTCTGTGCCGCCGGCAGCCCCTCCTTTATCCTGCACCACCGGGGAGAGCCCCAACTGATCAAGTTCTCCAGTCTGCCCCTGGGGCTGGTCGCCGACCATACCTATCGGGTCAGCCTGCTGCCCCTGGAGCCGGGCGACGGCCTGCTGTTCTACACCGACGGCGCCATCGAGATCGACAGCCACCAGCAAAATGGGGAGATGCTGGGTAACCAGGGTTTGCTGGCCATGATTGCCCAGCAAGGCTTCCCCGCCGACGATTCAGCCCTGAACGCCCTGCTGGAGCGACTGCTGACCAACTCCAACCAGATCCGCTTTCCCGACGATCTCACTATGCTGGCCATCCACTATAAAGGGACACCGTGATCTCCGGCGAGCGCGCCTTGCGGCCCGGTCGGTTTCAGGATATCGACCAGGTGGTGGAACTCTGCTGGCAACTGGTCGAACCGGAGCTGCTCCGGCAGGGCTATGGAGACCTTATGCTCAAAATCCGCACGGCCCTGGGCGAGGCGATCATCAATGCCTGGAAACACGGCAACCGCCGGCGGCCCGACCTGCCCATCCTGTTTCGCTGGCGCCTGGCCAATGATTTCCGTTTCGAAATAGTTGACGCCGGCCCGGGTTTCAACTTCCGGGCTCTCCCCGATCCCACCCGGGAGGAGGCCCTGACCGACGAGACCGGTCGGGGCCTCTTCATCATCAGGAGTCTTGCCAGCTCAGTGGTTTGGCAAGACCGGGGCCGGCACCTGATCGTCACCTTTGCCCGCCCCCGCTGATCTCTTTCAGGGCCTATTTGGCCCGACGAAGGCCCCGCCGCCAGCCCTTGCTCAACGGTGCTCCCTAGCCGGGCCTTATCGGCCATCGAGGCCCGTGGTTTGAACCCCCGGCATTCGACGATGCGCCTTGACATTGCCGGCAACTGCAAGTAAGCAGAGCTGACCGTGAAACAGGACCATATCCCCCCCCAGCCCGACCCCGTCACCATCGCCGCCAGCTTCGCGGCGGCCGACGACATTGTCGCCCTTACCCCCCACGGCCGGGGGCTGATCAACGACAGCTACCTGGTCCGTTGCCGCGCCGGCGCCGCCTTCCTGCTCCAGCGCCTTAACCCGGCGATTTTCCCCCAACCGGCGGCCCTGCTCCATAATCTGCGCCTGGTCAGCAACCACCTGCGCCGGCAAGGGGCGCAAGCCGGCACCGCCATCCGCCGCCAGGCCATCAAGTTGCTGCCCACCCGGCAGGGGCGGGACTACCATTACGATGAGCAGGGAGCCTGTTGGCGAGCCCTGGAGTTCATCGAAAACAGTCGGACCCTGGAGGCCATCGCGCACCAGGGCCAGGCCTTCGAGGCCGGCGGCGCCCTGGGCCGCTTCCACCGCCTGCTGGCCGACCTGCCCCCCGCTCTCCTCCATGACCCGCTGCCCACCCTGCATATTCTGCCCTGGGTGCTGGCCCGCTACCAGCGCTTACCCCCCCATCCCGGCTCCGACCACGATGGCGCCGAGGTGGCCTTCTGCCGCCGATTCATCCATCGGCGCCAAGGGGAGGCCCCGGCCCTGGAGCAGGCCCGGGCCCGGGGCCTGCTGGTGGAAAAGGTGATCCACGGCGACCCCAAACTCGACAACATTCTCTTCGGCAGCGACAGCGACCTGGCCCTGGCCCTGGTGGACCTCGATACCATCAAACCGGGCCTTATTCACTACGATATCGGCGACTGCCTGCGCTCCTGCTGCAACCGGGCCGGGGAAAGCAGCGCCTCCCCGACAGCGGTGGAATTCGATCGCGAGCTGGCCAGGGCCCTGCTGAGCGGCTACCTGGATCAGATGCGCCCCCTGCTGACCAGCGCCGACTTTGCCTTCATTTACCAGGCGGCGCACCTGATCACCTTTGAGTTGGGCCTGCGTTTTTTCAGCGACTATCTGGAGGGGAACCGTTATTTTAAGGTAGACGATCCCCAGCACAACCTGCGCCGGGCCCTGAACCAGTTCCACCTGGTTGAGTCCATTGAGCGCCAGCAGCCCGACCTGCAAAAGATAATCGCTGAGCTGATCTGAAACCGCCATGGCCACCCCGCTTCCCAAAATCCAGCGTCTGCTGCCGACACTGCTGGCCGGCCTGCTCCTGCTCCCGGCCGGAACCGCTTTCTGGACCGGGAGGGGGATCGAAAAACATTTCCGCCACACCATCGCTGAACTGAACCGTAAAACCGTCGCCGGGCTGAAGATTCTGGAATACCGCCGGGGCATCTTCTCCTCCACCGCGGTGACCGCCCTGGAGTTGCCCCGCCAGACCCCAAAAAATGCGCCCCTCTGGCAGATGACCGGCAAGCATCGAATCTGGCATGGCCCGTTTCCCCTGCGCGGATCCTCGGGCTGGGGCATGCCGTCCCGCAAACCCATGCTGGCGGTGATCGATTCCCAAATGCCCACCAACGATCCCGGGGGTAGGGTCCTGTTTGCCGACACCATAATTACCTTGGGGGGCAGGGCCGAAACCCACCTCCAACTCTCCCCGGCGGCGGCAGCCTCCAAACAACCCACCAGCTTGGGAGAGTTGCGCTGCCATCTGCTCTACCCGGCCGACCTGCGCAGCATGCGGGGCGAGCTGGCCCTGGACCGGCTCAACCTGGAGCTGGGGCCCTACCGGCTGACACTCGGCAGCTTAAGCACGGTTTTTCATTATCGCCTGGAAGGGGATGGGGCCGGGAAAGCAACCCTGAGCGGCGGCCAGCGCCTGGCCGCGAACGGCCTGAGGAGCGGAGAGATCGAATATGAGTCGCTGACGGCGGACCTGGCCTGGCGCAACCTGGACCGGCAGGCCTTGGGTAAACTGCTTAACCTGACCCCCTGGCTGATCGAAGCAGCCCGGGGAGAAAACTGGGAGATCTCCCCCGCCGCCGCCCAGACATTGGTGGAGGCCCTGCCCAGGCTGCTGAACAGCGCCCCGGCCCTGGAGATCGGCGACGTTACCATTTCCACTGCGGCAGGCCGGGCCAGTGGGCGTCTCTCCCTGGCCTACCAGGGCCGGGATAATTCTCGCCTCTTTCACCCGACCATGCTGCTCTCCGGCCTTGAGCTGGAGCTGGAAGCCGCCATCCCCCCCGCCCTGCTGGGCCGGATTGCCGGCGAGATGGGGCCTAAGCGGCAACCGGACCAGGACGGCGACCCGATGACGCCGGCCGAGGAAGAGCCCCTCCTGCTGCAGGTCGGCTACCGGGAGGGAGAGCTGACCATCAACGACCGGGCCGCCTCCCCCCAGGCCATTTTCAATCTCATTCGCTGACCCCCTACAACACCACGGTACGCTTAATATAGCGCACCACCTCTTCGGGGTCGTCCATCACCTGGAAGTAGAGGAGATCGTCGGCATCAATCTTGCCGCTGGCCAACATCTTCTCCTTTATCCACTCCACCAGGCCGCCCCAGAACTCCGAACCGACCAGAATCACCGGGAAGGATTTGATCCGCCGGGTCTGCATCAAGGTCAGGGATTCGAAAAGCTCGTCCAGGGTGCCGTAGCCGCCGGGCATGCCGATGAAGGCCATGGAGTACTTGATGAACATCACCTTGCGGACGAAAAAATATTTGAAGTTCAGGGGGACGTTGGCAAAGCCGTTGGGTTCCTGCTCAAAGGGCAGGTTGATATTGAGGCCGATGGAGACCCCCTCGGCCTTGGCCGCCCCCCGGTTGGCCGCCCCCATGATGCCGGGGCCGCCGCCGGTGATTACGGCGTAACCGGCCATGGCCAGATCGTAGGCAATCTTATCGGCCAGCTCGAAATATTTGTCATCCGAGGGGGTGCGGGCCGAACCGAAGATCGAAACCGCCGGCCGACCAACGCTGGCCAGGGTATCGAAACCATCGACAAACTCCCCCATGATCCTGAACAGACGCCAGGAGTCGCCCACCTTAAGGTTATCCAGGGAATATTGCTGCCTTTCATCCACCAGTCCCGCTTTGGTTATTTTCATCATTGACTCCTCGTTATTTTGCATTTTTGTCTCGGACAAAGTCATGGGCTACTCAGCGCATCCTGCCGGCCCGGGCGGCAATCCGTTTTGCCGAGCGCACCCGGCCCTGACTCCGATAAATTTCCTCCAGCCAGGCGGCGGCCACCACATCATGGCGGGAAAGACGCAAGGCCCGGGCCAGGGCTTCTTCGGCGGCGGCGATTTCGCCCCGGCGCCAGTGAACCCAGCCCAGCCGGCGCCAGGAATCACCCCTCTCCCCATCCAGTTCAACCGCCTGGCGGCAGAGGGAGAGGGCGACATCTTCACCCTCACCGTTCAACAGATACAGCTCCCCCAACAGGCTGAGGGCTTCGGGATCACGGGGGTTAAACCGCAACGCCTTCTGGGCCGCCTCCATGGCCGGCCGCTTTTGGTCCAGGGCCAGCAGAGCCTGGCTCAAAAGACGTTGGGCCGCAGCCTGGTCGCCCTCCTGCCGCTTGGCGATCAGCGGATCACCAACGCAGCGCTGCAGCAGCTCGGCCGCCTCGGCGTAACGGCGATTACGGCAGTAAAGCCTGCCCAACTGGAGCAACAGGTCAAAAGAGCTGCCATCGACCGGCAGGGCCCGTTCAAAGCAGGCGATGGCTTCCTGGTCCCGACCGGCGGAGAGATGAACAAAGCCCAGGTTGCACAGGGCCATGAAATTTTCCGGCTCCGCCGCCAAAGCTTTCTCAAAACAGGCCAGGGCCGCCCGGGGCTGCTTGAGCTGCACCAAAGCCACCCCCAGGCTGTTGAGCAGGTTGACATTGGCCGGATCCAAGCTGAGCCCCTGACGATATTCCGCCACCGCCCGGCGGATATCCCCCTCATTGTAGTAGGCGTCGCCACTGACATTGAGGCTGATCCCGTCGAACACCGCCACCGAGTTCGGCCCCAGCAGTTCGGCATGGAGCTGGGCCTTGCGGCTGTTCACCGGCAGTTGTGATTTGCGAAACCCGGGACAGGGATACAGGGCGATCCCCACCGAAAAGGTGAGCCCGCCACTCTCCTCCATCCGCCGGCGGAATTGATCCAGCCAGGCCTGGGCCGCCGGTTGGTCGGCCCCGTCAAGATAGACCATCACCTCCCGCTGATTCAAAAAAAGCACCGGGGTCTCCGGGGGCAGAGAGGCCCGCACCCGTTTGGTGAAATAGTTGCTCACCGCCGGCTGCTCCTGCTTGATATCAAGCAGGGCAAACCGCTCCCGACCGCGCCAGAGGCGACTCAAACGACTCCGCTCGGCCGGACCCAGGGGGGGGAATATCCGCTGGCTGCCCGCCACGCACAGCCCGAAAGGCCCGCGCTTACGAGCCACCGCCAGGGCCTGCCAGGCCTTATCCACCACCGTGGTTTCATCCTTGCCGTTATAGCGCAGGCGGGCCAAACCGCTATGGGCCCGACCAAATCCCTCCCGCCGCAGCCGGCGCAACAGCATATCGGCCATCCGCCGGGCCTCGTCGGGCTCAACTTTTGGCCAGATCAGGGCAAAGACACCTAACCCCAAGGAGTAGAGTTGTGAAGCCGAGCCGAACAGCGCCTGGAGATAGGCCCCGGAGCGTTGAATGGCGGCCAGGCTCCGTTGGGCGTCGCGGGCCTGGGGATAGAGCTCAAGCAGGAGCAGAAAATCCGAGCCCGGCGGTCGAGCGGCGGGTTCGGAACCGGTATCGGCAAGAAAGTCGGCCAGGGCCGCCCCATCGGGCAGTCCGGTAACGGGATCAAGCCCCCGCTGGTGACCGGGGGCAAACAGGGGTAAACTCATAAATCGTCTTCCTTGGGCAAAACATTCCGCAGAACTGTGGCCAGGCTGGAGAGTTCCTGGTCGGCCACGGTCCGCAGATCCAGCAGGAACCGCTCGTTTTCGATCCGGCCGATCACCGGTGGAGTGGCGGCCCGCAGGGCCCTCTCCAGGCCACCCAAGGTAATGGCGCGGGGATTCAAGGCCACGGCGCAACTGGGCAGGGCCATCTCCGGCAGGGCCCCGCCCCCCACCCGGGAATCGATGGCCAACAACTCCAGCTGATAGCGCTCCGCCGCCTCCCGGCCCAGCAGGCGGCGCAGGCGCTGGGCCCGCCGCTTGATCTCGGCCAGGGGGGTGGTCAGCATCCGCAGGGTGGGAATCTCGGCCCGGGCCCGCTCCTCGTCGTAGTAGAGGCGCAACACCGACTCCAGGGCGGCCAGGGTGAACTTGTCGATTCGCAGGGCCCGGTTGAGGGGATTTTTTTTGACCCGGTCAACAAGCTCCCGCTTGCCCAGAATCAGACCGGCCTGGGGTCCGCCCAGCAGTTTATCGCCGCTGAAGGTAACCACGTCAACCCCGGCCCGCAACACCTCCTGCACCGTGGGCTCCTTCGCCAATCCGAAACGGGAGAAATCAACCAGGGAACCGCTGCCCAGATCCTCCATCACCGGCAGACCGTGCTCGGCGGCCAGGTCCACCAGCTCTTCGGCCCCCACCTCGGAGGTGAAGCCGATCTGCCGGTAGTTGCTGGTATGCACCTTGAGCAGCAGGGCGGTCTGCTCCCCGATGGCCTGCTGATAATCGCGGAGATGGGTGCGGTTGGTGGCCCCAACCTCCACCAGCCGGGCGCCGCTGCGGGCCATCACGTCGGGGATGCGAAAGGAGCCGCCGATCTCCACCAGCTGCCCCCGGGAGACGATAACCTCACGCCCGGCCGCCAGGGTTTCCAGCACCAGCAGCACCGCGGCGGCATTGTTGTTGACCACCAGGGCCGCTTCGGCCCCGGTCAGTTCGCAGAGCAGCTCTTCCACCAGACTGTAACGGCTGCCCCGCTTGCCGGTGGTCAGATCAAACTCCAGGTTGGAATAGCTGCCGGCCACCGCCGTCAGTTGGGCCATGGCCCCGGCGGGCAGCAGCGAGCGCCCCAGATTGGTATGGACCACCACCCCGGTGGCGTTGATCACCGGCCGGAAATTGTTCCGCGTCCGTCGGGCGATCCGCTCCTGCAGCAAGGGAAGCAGACAATCCCGTTTCAGTTCTCCGGGTTCCACCGCCTCTCCGGCCAAAAGCCGACCGCGGAACTCCTCCAGCACCCGCCGCACCTCCCCTTTGACCAGCAGCAAGGGGGCCGTTTCTCCAGCCAACCAGGCCAGGACCTCATCCACTTTGGGAATGGCCCGCAGCAGCGCTTTACCGGCCGGCGGTCCCTGGGCTGTCAGCTTCCCGTCATCGGCCATGGCTGAACACCCCGAACGGGAGTGAAATTTTATTCTCCTGCATCCCCTTCCCTCCTTATGCACGGTGAATTTCGCGGCAATTTACCAGTGATAGGGGGGAGGGTCAAATATTATCCTTGGCCCACCACGTGGCGGCAGAGCCGGCATTGATTATACAAGTTGACAGTCGATCAGCCCTTTCTTAGAATGCCCGCATCTTCCATCAATTCCATCGACCAAGCCAGCGAGGAGTCATCATGATCAACAAAGCTATTCTTATCGGTAACTTGGGGGCCGACCCCGAGGTCCGCTACACCCAAAGCGGCGACGCCGTCGCCTCCTTCCGGATCGCCACCAGCGAAACCTGGAAAAAACCCGACGGCAGCAAGGAGGAGCAGACTGAATGGCACCGGATTGTGGCCTTCAAGCGCTTGGGGGAGATCTGCGGCGAATACCTCTCCAAAGGGTCCCGGGTCTATATCGAGGGGCGCATCCAGACCCGGAAGTGGCAGGACAAGGATGGGGTGGAGCGCTACACCACCGAAATTGTGGCTCGGGAGATGAAGATGCTCTCGCCCAAAGGCGGCGGTGGCGGCGGTTACGGCTCCCAGGCCGGCGAGGAGCCCCCCTTCCCCGAACCCTCCATGGGTGACGACGTCCCCTTCTGATTCGGGCCTCGAACCGACAGCGTTGAATCTTACCGGCAGGAGTTGCCGCCGGCTCCTGCCATACGGGACCAGCCCCGGAGCCAAACCGTTAAAATGTCTCGCCCATCCCGGCCCCATAAAATTCCCAGCCTGGTTTATGCCGATGCCGCTGGCCGGGTCAAGGATCTGCCCGATCTCCTGCTGGCCGGCCGCAGCGGCCGGGATTTTAAGCTCCCCACCCTGGAGACCCTGATTCCGCTGCCGGCGGGCAGCGAACTTTTTGTCCTCCCCGATCGGCACCCGGTGGGCTTCGACCCCGTCAGCGGCGAGCCGCTGCTGCTGGAGGAGGACCCCGAACAGCCCGGGGCCCCGGCCCAAGCGGTGGCCGCCTTTATGGCCCCGGCCCACACCTCCATCCTCTGGGCCGCCTACCGCAAGGCCAATGATCAGGCCCCGGCCCTGCCCCTTTTCGCCTACACGGCGGTGGGCTGGCACCGGGGCAGGTTCTGGGTCTGTGCCTGGCGCAGCGACAGTGATCGCCGCCAGGAACCCAACCGTTACCGCCCCCAGGAGATCGCCCGCCAAACCCGGCGCCGGCTGGCGGCCCGACCCAACAACCGCCTGATCCAGCATCTGGGTAAATGCTCCCTCACCTACGGCTGCCCGGCGGCGGTCAACTACTTCATGGATCGCTGGGAGGCCCCCCTGCCCACATCGCCCTCCTGCAACGCCCGCTGCCTGGGCTGCATCTCCCTCCAGCCCTCGGGCTGCTGCCCTTCCACCCAGGAACGGATCGCTTTCGTGCCGACTCCGGCGGAGATCGCCGAAATCGCGACCAGCCATCTGGAAAAAACCGGGCATGTGGTCAGTTTCGGGCAGGGTTGCGAAGGAGAGCCCCTGCTCCAGGCCGCGGTGATCGCCGAGGCGATCACCAGTATCCGCCGCCGCACCCGGCGGGGCCGGATCAACTGCAACACCAATGCCGGACGACCGGAGGCGGTGGAGCGTTTGAGCGCCGCCGGCCTGGATGCCATCCGGATCAGTCTCAACAGCGCCCAGGAGCGATACCACCAGCGTTACTACCGGCCGCTGGATTTCAACCTGACCCAGGTCAAGGAATCCATCGACCTGATGAAGAGGGACGGGAAGTTCGTCTCCCTGAACTACTTTGTCCTGCCGGGTTTTTCCGATGATCCGGCGGAGTTTTCGGCTCTGTGCGAACTGATCGCCCGCCACCGGCCCGACTTTATCCAGTTGCGCAATTTAAATATGGATATGGACTGGTATCTGGACGCCCTCGACTTTCAACCCACCGGCCCCGCCATGGGGATTGCCGCCTGGCACCGGGCCCTGCGCCAAAAATTCCCCGACCTGGAGTTCGGCTACTTCAACCCGCCCGGTAAGCAGGAATGAGCGGCGAACAACTCCAGGAAAACATCCGGCTGCTGAAGCTGGTGACCGCCGCTTCGGTGGCCACCGCCCTGACCCTGATCACCGTCAAGCTGGTGGCCTGGCACCTTACCGGGGCGGCCAGCCTGCTGGCCTCGCTGGTGGACTCCCTGATGGACCTGGCCGCCTCGGCCATCAACCTGCTGGCCGTCCGCTATTCCCTTAAGGGCGCGGACCGGGACCATCGCTTCGGCCATGGCAAAGCGGAATCGCTGGCCGGACTGGCCCAGGCCTCATTCATCGCCGGCAGCGCCGTTTTCCTGGCCATTTATACCATCAACCGGCTGCTCAACCCACGTGAGTTGGAGAACCTGGACGCCGGGCTGGGGGTGATGATCTTCGCCCTGGCGCTGACCATCGCCCTGGTGATCTTCCAGCGGCGGGTGGTGCTCCGCACCGGCTCGGTGGCGATCAAGGCCGACTCCCTCCATTATGTCACCGACATCCTGTCCAGCCTGGTGACCATCGCCGCCCTGCTGCTGGCCCAACAGGGCTGGTTGCGAGCCGATCCGCTGCTGGCCCTGGGGATCGCCCTCTACATTCTGTACAGCGCCGGCAAAATCGTCCATGAGGCGGTCCAGCACCTGATGGATCGGGAACTGGCCGAAGAGATCAAACGGCAGATCCGGGAGATCGCCCTGGCCGAAGGGCGGGTACTGGGTTTTCACGATCTGCGCACCCGCCAGTCGGGCCAGACCAAGATCATCCAGTTTCACCTGGATTTGGCCGCCCACCTGCCGCTGTTTGAGGCCCACGCCATCTGCCGCCGGATAGAGCGACGGCTGGAAAGCGCCTTTCCCGGGGCCGACATCACCATCCATCAGGACCCGGCCAACCTCTGCACTCCCTGGCAAACCGCCGGCAACAACCCAGCTTGCGGCCCTCAATCCGGCCCCCGCGGCTAGGCCACGTTTTGCCGGCCCGCCTGCCTCCGGCCTGGACTACCGACTGTTCTGGCGAAAAAATTGGGCCACGCGATCGCTGGCCTGCTCCATGGTGCCACTGGCCTGGACCTTTGCGGCCAGCCAGTGGCCGAAACGATAATTGCGGGCGTAGTAGTGGGTGAACTCCTTAAGGCGGCCCAGGCGGCGCTCGGGGGGGAAACTCTCCTCCAGCAAGGCGATGAAACGAAGGTAAAGGGCGGTCCGATCAAACTCCGGGGGGGCCGGACAACCGAAATGGACGGCAATTTCCCGGAAAATCCAGGGGTGGGTGGCGGCGGCCCGGCCAATCATCAAACCGTCGGCCCCGGTCGCCGCCAGGCATTCGACCGCCTCGGCCCCGGAAAAGATGCCGCCATTGGCCACCACCGGGATCTTAAGCCATGATTTAACCTTGGCTACCCACTCCCAGCGGGGCTTGCGCCCAAAAGACTCCCCACGCAGCCGGGCATGCACGGTCACCAGATCGACCCCCTCCCCCTCCAGCATCAGACAGAAATCCCGCAACCGCCGGGCATCCAACTCCTCCCCCAGGCGAATCTTGGCGCTGAGGGGCAAACCGGTGCGCCGCCGCACCTCCCGCACCAGGCGGCCGACGGCGGCCGGTTCCTCCATCAGCTGGCTGCCGCCGCCCAGACGGCGAATCTCCGGAGCGGGACAACCCAGATTGAGATCGATGGCCTCGGCCCCCAGCCGGTGCAGGGTCTCCACCGCCGGCGCCGCGTCCTCCCGGCGAATCAGCAGCAACTGATAGGCCAAGGGGCGCTCGCTCTCGTGGCGAATCAGGTAGGGAGAGAGGCGGGGATTATCGTGGGGCAGCCTTTTAGCCGCCAGCATTTCGGTGGTCAAGAGCCCCACCCCCCCCAGCTCCAGCAGCAGCCGCCGCAGGGCCGAGTGGGTCAGGCCGGCCATGGGGGCCAGCAGCAGGGGGGGATCGACGCGCAGACCGGCAAAGTGTAGGACCGCCGACCCCATCGGCTGTTGCCTCTTTTCTTTGCAATTATTTGTCATTTGACTTTTACCAAAAGCAAGTGATAGACCAGAGTGTAAGCTGAAGCATTAAGAATTGCGTTCCGGAGCAATATCTATCTATATGGCAATACGTAAAAAGTTCCCACAGAAAAGGTAATTTACCCCATATTTACCACATCTTTACGACGAAACCGAATAATATGACCATGGCAAAAGAGAGAGGATAGCGCCGGGAAAGAGCTTTGTCCGCCGCCGGGGTCCAGGCGACGGTTAAACCGGTAACTTCGGTGGATCAACGCAACTGCGGTCAATGCCACGCCGAGTTGACCCCCTCCTGGTGGACCGGGCCTACATGGGCGCCCCCCAAACAAGGGGATCGAAGAGCGGCGCCGGGCCACCGCCAAGACGCGTTAACCACGCCATCAGCCTTAACCTAAGGGAGAGCAGGCAGGAGGCCACCGAGTAATCAACCATCACCATTCGCCGAGTTGGTTTATGGTGCTTATCAAAACAAAGGAGGGAGTTCATGATGAAGAAAAAACTGTTCGCAATCAGCGCCGCGGCTCTCCTGCTGGTGCCGGTCACGGTGGCCCTGTCGGCCGCCCAGGACTTGGGGGAGGGCAACCTCAGGTTCAAAAACCTGCCCCAGTACAAGTCCTACCTGAAAAACAACGAATCCACCGAAATGACCGAATATGCCGGCTCGGTACCCCACAACAAGCATGACGGGATCAACCCCCTGCCCGTGGGCTACAAGCACGCCCAGCCCTACCTGAAGAACCTCTGGCTGGGCTATCCCTTCAGCTACGAGTATAAGCGGGCCCGGGGCCACTCCTACGCCCTGGAAGACATTATGCATATCGACCGGGTGGACCGCTACAGCGAGCAGGCCGGCCTGCCCGCCACCTGCTGGAACTGCAAAACCCCCGCCATCCCCGATCTGCTCAAGACCCACGGCGATGCCTTCTGGTCCTCCAATTTTCACGACTACCGGACCCAACTCGATTACGAAAAACACTCCATTGGTTGTCAGAACTGCCATGACCCGGAGAACAAGATGGAACTGGTAATCACCAGCGTGCCGCTATCCGAGGCCCTGGCCCGGCAGGGTAAGGACTGGCGGGAGGCCTCCCGGGACGAGATGCGCTCCCTGGTCTGCGCCCAGTGCCACAACGAGTACTACTTTGAAACCAAGGATCACGGAGTGGCGGCCAAGCCCCACCTGCCCTGGGACAAGGGGATGAATCCGGAGCAGATGTATGAGTTCTATGCCAACGGCCAAGCCAATCCCGACGGCTTCAAGGGCGCCTTTGTCGATTGGACCCACGCGGTCTCCAAGACCCGGATGATCAAGACCCAGCACCCCGAATATGAGACGTTCCACGACAGCGTCCACGCCGCCGCCGGAGTGGCCTGCGCCGATTGTCACATGCCGCGGATCAAGATCGGCACCAACGTCACCATCAGCTCCCACCACTGGACCTCCCCCCTCAAGAGCGAGGAGGGGATTAAGGCCGCCTGCCTGACCTGCCACTCCGACAAAACCCCCACCTGGATGCGGCAGCGGGTGGAGTATCACCAGCAGCGGGTCTGGCGCCAGCTCAATATCGCCCAGGAGAAATCGGTGCGGGCCCATGAAGCGGTACGCCAAGCCATGGAACACCCGGAGGTGAACCAGAAGGTTCTGGCCGAAGCCCGGGAGATGGTGCGCAAGGGGCAGTGGTTCTGGGATTATGTTTCGGCTGAAAACTCCGCCGGCTTCCATAACCCCACCAAGGCCATGGACACCCTGGCCAAATCCCAGCAGTATAGCGACGAGGCGGTGCAACTGGCGATCCGCGCCACCAATTACGCCATCGCCTCCAAGCTGGATGCCCCGATCCAGGAGCTGGTGCCGCCAATCATGGAGCACAGCCGCAAACTCCAGCAGAGCCAGGCCCACCTGGACTCCCATCCATGGCTGAAGTATCTGCCCAAACTGCCGGAAGCGGAGCTGGTCTGGGACGGCAACAAGAAACTGCGCTAACACCTGGAGGTTAGGTGAAACTTTGCAATCAAGAGGGGAATATCCTGTGGCCGGGTTCTTCCCCCAAGGAGCCAAGACATGAACAAACTAAGCCAGAAGACCTGGATAATTTTGGGCGTGGCCGCCTTGGTTATCGTGATAGCCAGCAGCGTCATGGCCCGGAAAACCTCCTCGGATAGCTTCTGTATCAGCTGCCACGCCTACGAGAAGGTTTCCTGGGACCATAGCGATCATCCCGATGTGGGCTGCATCTCCTGCCATACCAAGGGCACCATCACCGATAAAACCAAGGGGCTGCGCAAGGTTTACCTGACCCTCAGTGGCCAGGTAAACCCCCATAACGACAAACTTCCCAGCTACAAGGAGGCGATCACCGACAACTGTGTCGGCTGCCACATGACCGAGGAGATCCTGGAGAGCCGGCCGGTCTTCAAGGAGCGGCACGAGGAGTACCGCAAGTACGCGGTGGGTTGCGTGGAGTGCCACGAACCGGGTCATGTCAAAAAAATGCGGGAGCAGCGCAACGTTCCGACCCGCTGGAGCCTGTAACCCCAAGCGGGCCCCGGCCCGGCAAAAGAAAAGCCCATGCTTCCCCGACCCGGGAAGCATGGGCTTTTTTGTCGAAATCGAGCGGGACCCCTATCCTTTGCTGAAACTCAAGGCCGCGGAACCCGCCGGCCGGTCGATGCGAATGGTGTCGCCTTCGGTAAAGCCGCCCTCCAGGATCTTCATGGCCAGGGCATCCTGGATATGGCGTTGGATCGCCCGTTTCAAGGGGCGAGCGCCAAAGCTGGGGTTGTAGCCCACTTCGATCAGGAACTCCTTGGCCGCCTCGGAGAGCTCGATCTGAAAGTGCTGGTCGGCCAAGCGCCGGGTGAGCAGCTCCAGCTGGATCTCGACAATCCGCCCCAGATCCTGGCGACTCAGGGCGTGGAAGATGATAATCTCATCGATCCGGTTCAAAAACTCGGGCCGGAACTGGGCATGCAGGATCTCGTCGATCCGGGCCTTGATCTCCTCGCGCCGCTCCTCACCCAGTTCCATGATCAACTGGCTGCCCAGGTTGGAGGTCATGATCAGGATGGTGTTCTTGAAATCCACCGTCCGCCCTTGACCATCGGTCATCCGACCATCATCGAGGATCTGGAGCAGGACGTTGAACACGTCGGGATGGGCCTTTTCAATCTCGTCAAACAGGATCACCGAATAGGGCCGCCGCCGCACCGCCTCGGTGAGGTAGCCCCCCTCCTCGTAGCCGACGTAGCCGGGAGGGGCGCCAATCAGCCGGGCCACCGAGTGTTTCTCCATAAACTCCGACATATCGAGCCTAATCATCGCCTTTTCGCTGTCGAAGAGAAAGGCGGCCAGACTGCGGGCCAGCTCGGTCTTGCCCACCCCGGTGGGCCCCAGGAAGATAAAGGAGCCTAAAGGACGATTAGGATCCTGGAGCCCGGCCCGGGCCCGGCGCACCGCGTTGGCGACGGCGGCGATCGCCTCCTCCTGGCCCACCACCCGGCGGGCCAACTCCTTGTCGGCGGCCACCAGCTTCTCCTTCTCCCCCTCCAGCAATTTGTCGGTGGGAATGCCGGTCCACTTGGCGACCACGGCGGCCACATCCTCCTCGTCCACCTCCTCCTTAAGCATCTTGCGATCCTGCTGGATCTCGGCCAACCGCTCGTTTTGGGCGGCCAACTCCTTTTCCAGCTCCACAATCCGGCCATAGCGGATCTCGGCCACCTTACTGAGATCCCCCTGGCGCTCGGCCTGCTGCTCTTCGATCCGGGCCTCGTCGATTTTGGCCTTGATCGCCCGAATCTGCTGGATAATCTCCTTTTCCAGGTTCCAGTGGCCCTTCATGCCGTTGAGGCTTTCGTTGCAGTCGGCCAGTTCGGCCTCCACCTTGGCCAGGCGCTCCCGGGAAGATTTATCGCTCTCCTTCCTGAGAGCCTCCCGCTCGATCTCCAGCATGATCTTCTTGCGTTCCACCTCGTCAATCTCGGTGGGCATGGAATCGATCTCAATCCGCAACCGGGATGCCGCCTCGTCAATCAGGTCGATGGCCTTGTCGGGCAGAAAGCGGTCGGTGATATATCGGTTGGAGAGGATAGCCGCGGCCACGGTGGCCGAATCCTTGATCCGCACCCCGTGATGAACCTCATACTTCTCTTTGATTCCCCGCAGGATGGCGATGGTATCCTCGATGCTGGGCTCCTGGACCAGCACCTGCTGGAAACGGCGCTCCAAGGCCGCGTCCTTTTCGATATACTTACGATATTCGTTGAGGGTGGTGGCCCCGACACAGTGCAGCTCGCCGCGGGCCAGGGCGGGCTTGAGCATGTTGGAGGCGTCCATGGAGCCCTCGGCGGCCCCGGCCCCCACCAGGGTATGGATCTCGTCGATAAAGAGGATGATCTCCCCTTCCCGCTTCTGGATCTCCTTGAGTACCGCCTTGAGTCGATCCTCGAACTCGCCGCGATATTTGGCCCCGGCCACCAGGGCCCCCAGGTCCAGGGCGATCACCTGCTTGTTGCGCAGGGTATCGGGGACGTCACCATTAACGATCCGCTGGGCCAGCCCCTCGACGATGGCGGTCTTGCCCACCCCGGGCTCGCCGATCAGGACCGGATTGTTCTTGGTCCGCCGGGAGAGAACCTGGACCACCCGCCGCACCTCGTCGTCGCGGCCGATAACCGGGTCGAGCTTGCCCTGGCGGGCCACGTCGGTGAGATTGCGGGCATACTTTTCCAGGGCCTGGTACTTGCCCTCGGGATTGGGGTCGGTGACCCGCTGACTACCCCGCACTGCCACCAGGGCCTTGAGAAAGGCCTCCCGGCTGACCCCCGCCTTGATCAGAATCTTGGCCGCACCGGTATCCTTATCGTCAAGCAGGGCCAGGACCAGATGTTCCTGGCTGACATACTCATCCTGCATCTCGGAGGCCACCTTGAAGGCGCGATCCAGCAAGCGCTGCAGCGAGGGGGAGGCGTAGAGCTGCCCCGCCCCGCCGCCGCTGACCTTGGGCAGGCGGCCCAGCAAAGTCTCAACCTCGGCCGCCAGCTGCTGTCGACCGACCCCCATCTTCTGCAGCACCGGAGCGATCACCCCCTCGGGCTGATCCAGTAAAACCTTGAGCAGATGCTCGGGCTGCAGCTCCTGGTGTTGCAGGCTCTGGGCCAGGCTCTGGGCCTCCTGAACCGCTTCCTGCGATTTCACGGTAAACTTGTCGAATTTCATCCCGATTCTCCCTTTTAGAGCGTAAATTAACCAACGATCGACGCCAAAGAACACCGCCAATCGCTTAGGAGAAGGTAAGAATGGCTCCCCGGCCTGTCAAGGAGGGGAAATCCGCCGGCGCCGAGTTGGGGCGCCTGGCGGATTCCTCGAGGTGGAGGGAGGTGGGAGGGGGGGTGAGGTTGAGGCTGTCTCTT
>OMKS01000821.1_pt1 | contig 28922 bp, 23 predicted proteins | sample 1674721 | NCBI WGS metagenome assembly OMKS01 (sample SAMN06264996, study PRJEB25208) | sediment metagenome | isolation source: hot spring sediment | place: USA: California | collected 2014-09-02 | reverse complement strand
TCCTCTTCGTCGGCAGCGTCAGATGTGTATAAGAGACAGGGGCATAGAGCCGGATGAAACCGGCGGAGAGAAACTCGTAGCCGGAGAGCGTCTTGGCGAGGACGCCGACGCCGGAATGGAAGAGAATGACGAGGTGGAGCAGGAACACGTCGCGTACGCGGATGCGGGTCGGCGCGTCGGCGTGCGCGGTCATTCCGGCTCGGCCCCGGACATTATCTCCCGCATGTCCGTCAGCGCCCGCGCGAGCGGCCAGCACGACCGCCAGTTCAACCCGGTCGCGGCCCGGGTGACGTTCATCCCGTCCACGGTGGTGTCCTCGGGCTTGTCGGGCGCGAAGCGGACCGGTTCCGGACTGTCGAAGGCCCGGGTGACCGCCTCGGCGAGTTCCCGGTGCGAGGTGCTGACCCCGGTGCCGATGTTGTAGACCCCGGCCGCGTCCCGGGCGGCGAGCGCGGTGAAGACCGCGTCCGCGACATCCTTGACGTAGACGTACTCGCGCCGGCCTTCGCCCCGGCCGTAGACGAGGAGCGGTTCCCGGTTCATCGCCCGGCGCGCGAACCGCATCAGCATGAAGCTCTCCCTTTCCCCGGCGCCGACGAGGTGGGCGAGGCGCAGGCACTTGACCGCCAGGCCCTGCTCCCGGCTCAGGCAGTCGGCAAGCTGTTCCACCGCGACCTTGGACAGGCCGTAGTAGCCGTTGGGCCGGGCCGGTTCCGCTTCGTCGAAGGGCACCCGGTTGCCGCGGCCATAGACGCTGATGGTCGAGGTGAAGACGACGTTGGTGATGTCCCGGCGGCGGCAGGCCTCGAGCGCGTTCGCGGCGATGCGGATATTGGCGAGGTAATCTTCGGCCGCTTCCGGGTACCACCGCGCGGGCGGCCGCCGGGCGGCGAGAAGCACCACGCCCTCGACCCCGGCCAGTTCCTCGTCCGATACCCGGCCGAGCAGGTCCGCGGGCCGGAACTCGACCCGGCCGGCGATGTCGTTCGGCGGCGCAACCCGGTCCACGATGATGAACCGGTCTTCGGGCCGGCCGCAACGCACCAGCCAGCCGCCGATGAAGCCACTGCCGCCGATGAGCGCTATGCGCATGGCGTGTCCGGCCGGATGAGGTAGCCGACCCTCTCCATGTGGCCGTTTATGGGCCGGACCGTCTCACCCGGTTCGTAGTACAATTCGCGGTGAAGGTAACTGCCGGGTTCGAAGCTCGTGCGGGCCACCGGCGTCCCCGGGGGCTGGCACAGGAACTTAAGGACCAGCGTCCGTCCGCCCGGCTTCTTCTCGAGCGAAGGCAGGGGCTGTCCGAGCAGGTGGCGGAAGGTATGGTCGAGCAGGTCCGTGCCGCAGTATTCCCGGATCAGCCGCCAGAGATGGCAGCCGTCGAGCCGCGGGGTGACCTCAATCAGGGCCGGGCCGGCTTCGGTCAGCTTTATCTGGAAGTAGACCGGGCCGTTCTTGATGCCGAGCCGGGCGATGACGCGCTCGACCAGGCCGCGGACCGCGGCGCGGGTATCGTCCCGGGCCCGCGCCGACGGGATGCGGTGCGCTTTGATGATGCCGCCCGGATATTCGTCGAAGACGATGCGGTCGGTCACCTGCAGGAAGCGGAGTTCACCGTCCACGACATAGGCGTTGGCCGAGACCTCCGGCCCCCGGGCCAGCGCTTCGATTATCACCTGCCCGCTCGGCGAATGGCCGCGTGACGCGGGGTAACACGCGTCGAGCTCCGCGGGACCGGCCGCGAAGAACACGCCCCGCTGGCCCTGGCTGTCCGCCGGCTTCACCACGCAGGGGAAGACGGTCCAGCCCGCGAGGTCTGCGGTCGAGGTGACGAGCCGGAAGGACAGGTTGCCGCGAAAGTCCGGGCCCAGCGCCTGACGCAGGAGATGCTTGCGCTGGCAGGTGCGGGCGATATCAGCAGAGACGAAATGCGGCAGGCCGAGTTGTTCGCTCGCCGCGCTCGCGGTCGGCATCGCGATGTCGGAGCCGACCGAGTGGACCAGGGCGATTTCGCGGCGCCGGGCGTATTCGGTCACCGCCGCGGCATCCCGGACATCGAGAGGGACGAAGTGGTCGGCCAGTCCCTGGCTGGTCCCGGCCAGGCCGCAGGCGTGCACCTCCATCCCCGCGTCGCGACACCAGCGGAGCGCGTCCGCCTGCGCGGCGCCGACGCCGAGGATGAGCACGCGCCGTTTACTCATCGGCCACCAGGTCGGCGCGGAAGAAGACGTCCACGAAGGGCGAACCCCAGAGCGGGCGGGGCAGGGTCATCTCTGCGACGAGGACGTAACTCGAGTCGAACCACGGGCTGGGGTAGAGACTGCGGCGGGCGTAGCGGGCCATCGTCACGACCACGTCCGGCCGCAGGTCCCGGACGAACCCGAGCGAAATCGTGCCCGGGGCGGAACGTTCATCTTCCGGCACGGGCAGGTAGGGCAGGGCTTCCGGGCTGACGAGGCCGCAGGCATCGAGCACCGGGCCCCGGCGGTAGTAGTAGCCCAGGGCGCCGATTTCCGGCGCGGCCAGGTTCGTGCCCGGGGGCACGGTTTCGTTCAGCCACTCGGCGGTGGCGCGGTAGGTCATCACCCGCAGGCGGTACCCCTCCTTGTCGAGCGGAAGTTCGAAGGCGGGCCGGTGCTCGCGGACCTGGCGCGTGAAGAGCCGGGTCGCGGGCAGGGCGGCGAGCAGGACCAGCAGAACGAGCGCGGCTGTTTCCAGCCGGCGCCGGCCGGTCCAGGCCGCGAGCGCGGGCAGTCCGCCGGCGAAGACGCAGAACCAGAGCAGGGTCACCGGCGGGTAGTACCAGTCGAACATCAGCGGGTTGGTGAGGGTGAAGAACAACAGTAGGAGCAGGAGCAGTGAGGCGTCGGGTGCGGCCGGCTGGCGGGGCTGGGGGCGGAAGCGCGGCAGGAGCACGCGACCGGCCAGCACCAGCAGGAAGACGACCAGCCCGGGCACGAGCAGGAGCGGTCGGGCCGCGGCCGGGATGAGCCCGCCGGTGGACCAGGAGGCGATGCTCCTGAGTATGAGCATTATCGCCTGGCCGGCCGGCATCGGGTAGAGGGGCCGGGCCTTGGCGATTATCGAGTGGTAAACCGGATTGCCGTAGTACGCGAACCCGAACGCGACCCAGGCCAGTGCGGGCAGGAGCAACCCGGCGAGCACCGCCGCGGGCCGGGCCCGGGACGCGGCCAGCCACGCGACCAGGACGACCAGCGCCAGCAGGATGCCCTCGGGCCGGACCAGCACCGAGACGCCGGCCAGCGCGGCCGCGGCCCGGAAGCGGGACGTGAACAGCGCCCAGAGCGCGAAGGCGATGAGCGCGGTGAAGAAGAATGGCTCCATCCCGCCCAGCGAGGCGGCGAGCAGGTCGCCGCGCAGGAGGAACAGGCCGGCCAGCGCCGCCCCGGCCGCGAGCGAGCGGAGCAGGCGGCGGAGCAGGAAGAGCAGGCCGAGACCGGTCGCGAGGTAGAACAGGAAGTTCATCCGTACCGCCAGGTCGGGCAGTGCGGCGCCGGGCAGGACCGTCTTCAACCCGGTGAGCCAGAGCGCGTAGAGCGGGCTCGAGATGCCGAAGACGCGCTGGCCGGGATTGTAGACGAGGCCGTTGCCCGCGGCCAGGTTCTCCGCGTAGCGATAGGTGATGAAGGCATCGTCCTCGGGATAAGCCGGGCCGGAGAAGTGCGCGGCGGCCGCGAAGGCCCCGGCCAGGAAGAAGAACGCCAGCGCGGCCGCGCGGGCCGCGGCGACGAGGCGGGCGTGGCGCTCTGTTCTTGTCATGCTGAGCCGTTGCGGCGAATCTGGGGCCAGTGTATTGCCGCGGGCGCAGAATGTCAACCCGCGCCCGGCGCGGGCGTTGACACCCGGCCGCCCGGGCGCATAATCCTGTCCGTGCGCCGCAATCAGTCACGCGACGGAAGACCCTGATGCGCTACGAGGGCAATGTCTTTCGCCCGCCGTCCGAGGCGGACTCCCTGCTCATCCAGGCGACGGTCGGCTGTTCCCATAACCGCTGTTCGTTCTGCGCGATGTACCGGGACAAGCGGTTCCGGGTCCGGCCGGTCGAGGAAGTAATCGAGGATGTCATCGCGGCCCGACGTTACTACGGACCGGACCTGCGGCGGGCGTTCATCTGTGACGGCGACGCGCTGGTACTGCCGATGCACTACCTGCGCCGGCTGCTGGCCGCACTGGCCGAGACCTTCCCGGACCTCCAGCGGGTCGGCATCTACGCCAATGCCCGCGACCTGCTCAAGAAGTCCGGAGAAGAACTCGCGGAGCTGGTTCGGCGGCGGTTGAGCATCTTCTACCTCGGGCTCGAGTCCGGCTCGGACCGGGTGCTCGAGCAGATCAATAAGGGCACGACCGCGGCCGAGATGGTCGCCGCGGTGGGCAAGGGGATGGCGGCGGGGATGAAGTCATCGGTCATCTACCTGCTCGGCCTGGGCGGGCGGCAGGACTGGCGCGAGCACGCGCTGGAATCGGCCCGCGCGGTGTCGGAGATGGCGCCCAATTACCTCTCGGCCCTGACCGTGACCGTCGTGCCGGGTACGCCCCTGGCCGAAGCACAGGCGCGGGGCGAGTTCGAACTGCCCTCGCCCGAGGAGTTCGCGCTCGAACTCAAGCTGTTCCTGGAGAATGTCAACGTGCCGGCGACGGTGTTCCGTTCCAATCATGCCTCGAACTACGTGCCGCTGGCCGGACGACTGCCGAAGGACCGGGACCGGCTGGTTGGCGAACTGGAGGCCGCGGTCCGCAGTCACCGGTTCAAGCCCGAGTACCTGCGCGGGCTCTAGCCGCGCCGCCGCCTCAGCGGGCGTGGTGGGTGACGACCCGGTCGCACTTGGCCGAGCAGATGCCGGGTTGAACCTGGAGCCAGTCCGGGTCCGCTTCCTGCCCGCGATGCCAGGCGACGAAGGCGGCAGGTAAATCCGCCCCCGCGGCCTGCGAGAAAGGATAGCCGCCGCCGAGCCGGGGGTTGAGCTCCATCACCACGACGTCCCGTCGGCAGAGGAAGGCGTCACAATCGAGATTCCCGACGTGGCCGAGGCGGGTACCGAGTTCGCGGCCGACCCGGAGCAGGTCCTCGTTGATCAGCGTTTCGGCCCGGTCGGTCTCGCCCGCCCGCATCGCCAGCTTGCGCTTCACGAAGACCGAGACGTTGCGGCCGGAGAGGTCGTTGACGATGTCGAGGCCGTATTCGGCCCCGGCAATGAATTCCTGGACGAGCACCGTTCCTTCCGGTTGGTCGGTTCCCGCCCGGGCAAGACGGCGCGCGAGAAGCTGGTGGGCAAGCACCAGTTCGCGCCGGTCGCGGCAGACTTCGACGCCGACCGAGCCTGAGCCGTGCCGGGGCTTGACGACCAGGGGCAAGGCAAGACGCCCGCGGTCGAGAGCGTGGAGCGCTTCGCCCAGGTCGGCGAAGGTCAGCGGGGTGACGAATCCCCACCTGTGCAGTTGCCGGTCGGTTGCGAGCTTGTCGAAACAGAGTTCGATGACCTCCGGCGTAGAGACCAGCAGGCGCACGCCCGTGGCGCGGAACCGCTCACGATTGCGGGCCAGCACCGGGAGTTCAAGGTCGTTCAAGGGCACGACCAACCCGACCCGCTGTTCCCGGCACAGGGCCAGCAACCGGCCCGGGTATTCCTCGTCGTCGGCCGGGGGGAGAACGAAGCCGGCGTCGGCCTCGGCCAGCGCCGCGGCGTCGGCCCGGCAGTCGGTTGCGAACACACGGCCTCGGCCGCCGAGGGCGGCGCGGAACTGGCCGATGAGGTAGTTGCGCCGGCCGGCACAGGTCAACAGGACGTGAGGCCGGTCTTCACCGGCGGGCGGCTTGCCGGAGCCCGGGCTCCGCATCTTGATCATATCAATCCCTTCTGCGTTACCACTAACTTCCCAAGCGGCACGACAATTATACCATATCCGACGCCGGGCGCAATCTCCTGCCGCAGTCACGGTGGGCCCGAACCCACTGGTCGGTGGATTTGCGACCCTGCGCTACAGCCTGCCCAAGGCCGGACCGTCGGCGGTGACGGTGTACGACGTGACCGGCCGTTCCGTGGCGGTCACCCGGACACCCGGCCACCTGGCCACCGGGTCACTTTCGCTTGATATGCGTTCCTTGAGCGCGGGCATCTACCTCGTGAAGGTGGAAGCCGGCGACTACTCGGCGACGCAGAAGCTGGTAGTGCAGAAGTAAGACCAGTCCGACGAGACACCGCGGCGGGCCGGGAATCGTCCTTGATTCCGCCGGGTCTTACCTGTATAGTCAGCGGTCAGCGAGGTTCTTTGAGAACAGCAGGATACCAGGAGGTATGTGTGAAAGCTTCCGCGCTGTTGTGTTCTATGCTGGTGCTGGTCCTCGGTTGCGGCTCACCGGCCGCAGAATCGCCGGTTGTCGAGGAGCCGGCCCCGGTGGTGGCCGAGCGCGAGCAGGCGGAGACGGTACCGGCGGAGCCCGAGCCGGAGGCGCCGGCGATTGCGGAAGGGCCGGGCGAACCCGAAGCGGAGCCGGCCGAGCCAGCGGCCCTGCCGAGTCTTTATGATTTCTGGGCGACCTGGTGCCTGCCCTGCCGCCAGCAGAAGCCGATCATTGACGAACTGCGTACGGAGTACGCCGGGGTCGTTGATGTCATCGCGATTGACGTGGACGAGGAGGGCGAACTGGCACAGCGGTACGAGGTGAAGGTCATCCCGACGCTGGTCATCTTGGACGCGGCTGGCAACGAGGTCGAGCGGTTCACCGGGTTGACCCAGAAGGACAAGCTGGTCGAGCGCTTCCGGGCCCACGGCTTCATCGAATAGTCCTTTCGAATCTACGAAGAGAGGGTCGGCGGCAGATGCCGCCGACCCTCGTGATTGGTCGGGTCGCCTAGCGGACGACGAGCTTGGCCAAGCCGTCGGCCGCGCCGGTGACCCGGACAAAGTAACTGCCGGTCGGCAGTTCCCGGTCGAGGGTCAGTTCGTGGGCGCCGGCTTCGAAGCGGCGGTCGGCGAGCAGGACGACCCGGCGGCCGGTGCGGTCGTAGAGCGCGACCGAGACCCGGCCGGCACGGGCGACCGCGAAGCCGACGCGGGCCGGGCCGGAGACAGGGTTGGGCCGGACGCTGATGCGGGCCGGCGCCGGGAGTTGGCCCGGTTCTTCGACCGCGCCCGCGCCCTGTACGAGGCTGGCGTCGTCGAAGTAGACGACCCCGCCGGCCTGACTGCCGGTGAAGCCGTAGATGCGGAGCAGGCAGTCGGCGTAGGCGGCGTTGGCCGGCGCGGTTGCGGTCTTCGAAACTCTCTGCCAGGTGCGGACGGTCGAGTCGCCGTAGGCGGTGCCGGAGTGGCTGATATAGCTGGTGTCGGCCGCGCGCCAACTGATACCGATGCCGGCGCTGGCGTTGTCGTCGTCGTCGAGCGCGTAGGCGGTGAGGGTGTATTCCTGGCCGCCGGTGATGGGCACGAGCTGTTTGATGCCGGCGTTGTTGCCGGTGCCTTCAACCATCCGGGTCAGTTTGACCGCGGCCGGGGCGGAACGGACCGGGTCGGTCGAGCGCTCGACCCGGGCCTTGGTCGTGTCTTCAACGAGCCAGCCGACCGGGTAGATGCCGGTCCATTCCGAGAAGTCGCCGTTGCGCAGGAGATTTGCGCCGGCGGTGCCGCCGAGCAGGAGCAGGGCGGCGATGGCAAGGACCATGTGCTTTCTCATATTTGCTCCTTTCGGGATTGCCCGTTACCGAAACTCATAGTAGCCTAACCCGGGCCGGGCCGGGGGTCAAACGAAAGGCGCGGGCCGGGCCTGAGGAGGTGCCCGCATTCCGGTCCCGCAATTCTGCCGCGGCCGGGTCAACACCGGGTGAAACCGGGATGGATTCGCGGTGAAGAAACCGGTTACTTCGGCCGGGTCCGCCGCGCGGCGACGATTTCCTCGGCGATGGCGAAAGGCACCGCTTCGTAGCGTTCGAGGTGCATCGTGAAGACCGCCCGGCCCTGGCTGGTGTTGCGGAGTTCGGTCGCGTAGCCGAACATCGTCGCCAGCGGCACCCGGGCGTGCACTTCCTTGGCCCCGCCCCGGTCGTCCATACCGAGAATCGTTCCGCGCCGGCCGCAGAGCGAGGCGATGACCGCGCCCGAGAAGTCCTCCGGGGTGACGACGCTGACGCTCATCACCGGCTCGAGCAGGCCGGGCAGGCCCTTGAGGAATCCGCGCTTGAAGGCCTGGGCGGCGCAGGCCCGGAAGGCCATATCCGATGAGTCCACCTCGTGGAAGGAGCCGTCGAGCAGGGTGACCCGGACGTCCACGACCGGGAACCCGGCATAAGCGCCCTTGCGCATCATCTCGGTCACGCCGCGCTCGACGGCCGGGACGTATTCCCTCGGCACCCGGCCGCCCGCGACCTTGTTCAGGAACTCGAAGCCCCGGCCCGGGCCGAGCGGCTCGAGCTTAATCACGACGTGGGCGTACTGGCCCCGGCCGCCGGTCTGCTTGACCAGCCGTTCGTTGACCTCGACCGGCTCGGTCATCGTCTCGCGGTAGGCGACCTGGGGTGCGCCGGTCCGGACTTCGACGCCGAACTCCCGGCGCAGGCGGTCCACCAGTATCTCGAGGTGCAGTTCGCCCATACCGGCGATGACCGTCTCCTCGGTCTCGGCGTCGGTGGTGACGACGAAGGTCGGGTCTTCCTCGGCCAGCCGGGCCAGGCTCAGGCCGAGTCGTTCCCGGTCCTTGCGCTCCGTGACCGAGACCGCGACCGAGAGCACCGGGGCCGGGAACTCGATGGCCTGGAGCAGGATCGGGTGGTCGGGCGCGCAGAGCGTGTCGCCGGTAGCGGTTTCGGACAGCCCGATGACCGCGCCGATTTCGCCGGAGTAGAGCGCGTCCACCGGCTCGCGCCGGTCCGCGTGCATCCGGAGCAGGCGGCCGATTCGCTGTTCATTGCGGCGGGTGGAATTGAGTACCGTCGCGCCCGCGGAGAGGGTGCCGGAGTAGACCCGGACGTAGACGAGCTTGCCGACGTGACGGTCGGAGACGACCTTGAAGGCCAGCGCGGCGAGCCGGCCGTCATCCTTGGGCACCCGCTCGATCGGCTCGCCTTCGAGGCATCGGCCCGATACCGGCGGCAGGTCGAGCGGGCTGGGCAGGTAAGAGACGACCGCGTCGAGCAGGCGCTGGATGCCCTTGTTCTTGAAGGCACTGCCGCAGAGCACCGGGCAGACGAGGTGCTTGTGGGTGGCGGCGCGGATGGCCCGGGACAGCTCGCGGTTGCCGATGGGCCGGTCGTTGAGAAACTTGTCGAGCAGGCTCTCGTCCACCTCGGCGACGCGCTCGAGCAGGTATTGCTTCCAGCGCCGGACCTCGTCGGCCAGCGCGTCGGGCATCGGTTCCTCGCGGAAGGTCAGGCCCCGGTCGGTTTCGTCGTAGTAGACCGCGAGGTCGTCAACGAGGTCAACGATGCCCGCGAACCTCTCCTCGGCGCCGATCGGGATCGTCACCGGCACCGCGTTGGCGCCGAGTTCGTTTTGAATCTCGTCCATCACCGAGTAGAAATCCGCGCCGGGCCGGTCCATCTTGTTCACGAAGGCGATGCGCGGCACCTCGTACTTCTCGGCCTGGCGCCAGACCGTTTCGGACTGGGGTTCGACCCCGCCGACGGCGCAGAACAGGCCGATGACGCCGTCGAGGACGCGGAGACTGCGCTCGACCTCGACCGTGAAGTCCACGTGGCCGGGCGTGTCAATGAGGTTGATGGCGTGGTCGCGCCAGACGGTGGTGGTCGCGGCGCTGGTGATGGTGATGCCGCGTTCCTGTTCCTGGGGCATCCAGTCCATCACCGCCGCGCCGTCGTGGACCTCGCCCAGGCGGTGGACCCGGCCGGTGTAGTAGAGGATGCGCTCCGACACGGTCGTCTTGCCCGCATCAATGTGGGCCATGATGCCGATGTTGCGGACGCGCTCCAGCGGGTACTGTCTAGCCATCAGAATTCTCCTGTGCCGTAAAACGAAAGGCGTTGCTTGTGTTCCTGCGTGCGGGCGGTTGTGAGTGAGGTCCGGGCGACAACCGGCGCCCAAGTGTAACAGCGGTCAGGGAATCCGTCAAGATGCCGGCGCCCCCCCGGGGGTTGACTTCCGCTTCGGCCGGCCGACAATGGTTCCGAGAGTCTGGGAACGCACCGCGTCGGTGCCGCCGAAACCGGGACCGTCCCCAGGGGTTCGGCGGGCGCGGGAGAGACCCGGTTTGCCCGGTGGCGTTCCTTCTTCGGTCAAACTCGCTTTGCCAAGGAAGCAGAATGCGTCTGAATGCGGGAACACTGGTCCTGGTCTGCCTGTTGCTGGCCGGGACCGCACCGGCCGGCACCGTCGGCCACACCCTTACCGTCGCGCCCGGCGACGTGGTGATATCGGGAAACGACAGCTACACCGTCGTCGGTCTGGAACTGGAACGTGCGGGCACGGTCCGGTCCTGGACCGCGGTGCCGGGCGAACCGCTGTTGCCGGTGATATCCGGCAACGTACTGATTCCGGCCGGGGCCGAGGTCGAAGCGATAACCGCGGTGCCGCTGGAGCGGGCGGAACTGGGCAGTTACCAGGTTCACCCGGTTCAGCCGATGCGGCCGCTGTCGCAGTTCGAGAACGTGCCGTTCGTGAGCCCGGACCTCCGGGTCTACCTGAGCGACGAGGTCTTCCCGGCCGAGCCGCTCGTGGCGGTGCCGGCCGGCAACAAGTCCGGCTACCGGGTCGCCGGCTTCCTGTACTGCCCGTTCGAGTACCGGCCGGCGAGCGGCCGGCTGACGTTGGTGACGAAGGTGCGCATTGAGGTGCGCTATCGCGAGCACGCGGCGCCGGTGACGGTGCTGACCCCGGGCCAGAACGCGCTCTTCCGCCGCGACGTGGCCGAACTGGTCGTCAACCCGCGCGATGTCGCCCGGATGGCGCCGCCGGTCGCGGAGATGGACGTGGACGAGATTGACGTGGTGATGTTCACCAGCGCCACCCTGGCCCCGGCGCTTTCCGGGCTCCGGGACTGGCTCGTGCGCAAGGGCTACTTCACCGAAATCGTCCGGCACGATACGCTCTCGACCCCGGGCCGGGACACGCAGGAAAAGATGCGCAATCTGGTCAAACAGCTGTACGCCGAGCGCGGGTTGAAGTACGTCATCCTCGCGGGTAACTACCAGCACTGCCCGGTGCGCTACGGCTACCTGCCCTACACGACCTACAACGTGCCGGCGGATATGTATTTCGGGGACCTGGACGGCAGTTGGGACGCGAACAACAACGGCAACTTCGGCGAAATGGACGGTGACTCGGTGGACCTGTTCCACGACGTATACGTCGGCCGCCTGCCCTTCAGCACCGCGGCCAATGTTGCCAACTTCCTGCACAAGGACACGACCTACGAGAAAACGCCGGACGGAGACTACCTCGACGATGTGCTCCTGCCCCACGAAGTGCTCTGGGCCAATATTGACTACCACGGCGGCATCGTCAACCGCAACATCGCCATCCTGCTCAACGAGCGTTCGCCCTGGCAGGTGGACTCGGGCCTGAACATGAACTCCTCCCGGGCCATCAGCGCGCTCAACGCCGGCCGCCAGCACATGCATTTCGCCGGCCACGGTTCGGAGAACGCGTTCGGTTCCACATTCTCCACCTCACATATTCCCAGCCTGACCAACATTGGCAAGCCGACGATCGTGACCTCGATGGCCTGTCACTGCGGCTGGTTCGACCGCTCGGCGAGCTGTCTCGGCGAACTGCTCGTCAACGCGACCAACGGCGGCGCGGTCGCGACGATGCTCAACGCCCGCTACGGCTGGGGCGCGCCGCCCTGCCAGGGCCCGAACGAGAACCTGAACTGTCAGATTTACCACAACTTTCAGAAGGCGCTGACCCTGGGCCAGGCCCACGGGCTGGCGCGGGATTTCCTGCGCAACGAGAGCTTCAGCCAGATGTCCACCCGCTGGGCGATGTACACCAATACCCTGCAGGGCGACCCGATGATGCGGGTCTGGCGCGAGGTGCCGGTGACGCCGGTGCTGGACTACGCCGCCGAGATCCCGGCGATGCCTCAGACCTACCCGGTCCTGGTTTCCGGCGGTGATGGCCCGGTGGCGGGCGCGCGCGTCGCGCTGACGCACCAGGGTGAACTGGTCGGCCGGGGGGTCGCCGGTGACGACGGGGTCGCTTACGTACAGCTACCCGCGGTCGAAGATACCTGGACGCTTACGCTCTCGGTCTCCGGTCCGGATATCGAGTTCACCGAGCGCACGGTGACGATTGCGGCCGGCGGTGCGGCTTCGCTGGTCGTCTTTGACCGGGCGGTCGTTGACAGCGACAACGGCCGGCTCGACCCCGGCGATGAAGTTCCGGTCTTCTTCGTCGTCCGCAACCGGGGCAACGCGGCGGCGGACTCGGTCGCGGGGCAACTTGGCACGACTTCGCCCTGGGTAACGATCATCGAGGACGAGGCGGCCTACGGCGCGGTCGGCATCGGCGACACCGCCCGGGGCACCGCCTACACCGTCCGGGTTGCCGCCGACTGCCCGCACGCGCACCCGGCCCGCTTCACGCTGACCACGACCGCGGCCGACGGCGAGGCGACATCGTCGGCAACGCTCATTGTCGGCCTGCCCCACGGCCGGGGCGGCAACTGGGCGACGCTCGATACCGGTGATTACGTGCTGTCGGTGATGAACAACGGCGGTATCGGCTCGACCGAGTGGCGGGGCGAGGGGTTCGGGTTCGTCTACCCCAAGACCCGGACCTGGTCGAACTCGGCGCTGATGCACGGCTCGTTCATGCTCGGCACCGATACGAGCTGGGTGGTGGACAACTACTACGGCGCGCCGGACTGGAAGCGCTGTCCGCTCGACTTCGAGCCCGGCGATTCGGTCCGGCCGGTTCACCCGCCCGAACTCGGCGACAAACAGTTCATCGCGAGCTTCTCGGACGCGAACCATCCCGAGCCGCGCGGCGTCGTCGTCACCCACCGGGTCTACGGCAGTGCCCGGCCGACTCACCGGGACTTCGTCATCCTCGAGTACCGCCTGCACAACACCGGCACCGGGCCGCTCGAGAATCTCCACGTCGCGGCCGCCTGTGACTTCCGCACCGGCAACTGGGACGTCAACGACATCTACGACTACGCTGGCACCGACTCGGCCCGCATCGTGGCCTGGAACCGGGCCCAGCCCGAGACGACCGCGCTCGGCATCCGGCCGATATACCCGCGCGGGATGACCGGCTGGGCGAACTGCATCTTCCACAACACCCACATCAACGACGGCTTCACCAAGGCCGAGAAGATGGGTTTCATGGACGGCACCCTGCGCCAGACCACCGGCACGACCCAGGGCCGCTGGCACGCGATGGCCTCGTCCGGACCGTATCACATCCCGGCCGGGGACAGCCAGATTGTCGCTTTCGCGCTGGTCGGCGGACGGACCGTCGCCGGGATGCTCGTTAATTCCGATACCGCCGCGGCCTGGTATGACCCGCCGGTCGGGGTCGCCGAGAACCCGGGACGGCCGGTGCCGCACCGCGAATTCGCCATCGGCCCGCGGCTGGTCATCGACGGCCTGCGCATAAGCTACCAGGGGCTTGCGCCCGGACGCGAGGTCGCGGTCGCGGCGTTCGACGCCAGCGGCCGGTACCGGGCCGGGCACCGGTTCACGACCGCGGGGGCGAGCGGCACCTTCGACTGGCGGCCGCCGCTCACACCCGGGGTCTACTTCATCCGGGTCGGCGACGAAAGCGAGAAGGTGCTGAAACTGCGCTAGCGGCGCTTCGCGTTTCGAAATACAGGGCCCCGGCGGGAGTATGCCGGGGCCCTGTAAGGAGGAAGCTACCGGGATGCGCCCGTCGGGTTGCCCGAGCGGACGAACTTGGCGACGCGGACGGATGGCTCCGCAGCGTCGTCGTGGGTGATGCGGCAGAGGTAGGTCCCGGCCCCCACCATGCCGCCGGTCTCGTCGGTGCCGTCCCAGACGAATTCACACTGTCCCGCCGTGCAGGCCCGGCCCGCGGCGAGGGTCTTGATGCGCTTGCCCGCGGCGTCGTAGACCGCCGCGCTCAGTCGTGCCGGCCGGTCGAGTGCCAACCGGACCAGCGTCGGCGAGCCGGGCCGCGTCGGGTTCGGGAATACCTGCGGCAGGGCCCGGACCGCCGGCGACCGGACGTCACCGGTCTGCTCGCCGCCCACCGGCTTGCCGATTTCAAAGCTCCACCACGGCTCGGCGAAGGCACTCCAGGCGGTGCCGTCGAAGACGCGCGCGCTCCAGTAGTAGATATCGGGCTCGACCGGGAGCATCAGCGGCAGTTCCCAGTTCGGCGCGGTCGAGTGGCCTTCCCACACCGGGTCGTCGTCACCGGTCCGCCGGACCACGAAGTGGAACAACTCGAGCCCGGCCGGCGCGCCGATGCTCAGCACTATCGGCAGGCCGCCCGACTTGGTGCCGGTCGGCGGTGCGACCAGCGCCGGCGGCTCGGGCGGGATGCCGGGCGCGTACCCATCGGGGCCCGTTGTCTCAACCGAGAAACTCCAGACCGGGGCGAAGAACTCGCTCCAGCCGAAGTGGTCGCGAACGCGGCAGGTCCACCAGTAGTCGCCCACGGGCAGGGCGTTGCTCGGGAACATGGTGGAAACCAGGCTCCCCTCCGGTACCGGCCAGGCCGTTTCGGCGGTATAGATCTCCGCGACCAGCCGGAGACCGACCCCGTCTTCCTGGTAGACCCGGAAGTTCAACTCGACGACATTGCCCGGTCCGTCAACGGTCAGTACCGGCTTGCTGTTCGGGCCCTTCGTGCCGTTGGGCGGCGCCAGCGGCAGCGGCGGCGCCAGCGCCAGGGCGGCGACCGGCACGAGCACAAGCATCAGTGCGGTCAGCGTAGGCAGGCGTTTCATCTCACACCCCTCCTGTTACGGGAGCGTTCTAAGGCACGCTCCCAAGGCCTGCGGCCGTGGAGATTCCGTTCCTCTCCTGATTGTTCACCCCTCAACTTCGGGTGGCGTGTCGGGTAAAGCACCGGTCGTGCCGCGGGCGGTACGGTATCCCCGGGACAGGTAAGTGACTGGCGGGAGTAGCGGTTGCCGGACAGCCGGCGTCCTGCCCGGCTACGAGCCGGGTCACCCCGGGTCAGGGAGCGGGGAACGGTTATCCGCCTGAAGCTATTGCGATTGCCCCTGCGACAGGAGGGTGCCGGGCAGAGGAAGGTCGGTGCGGCCGCGTGCTAATGCAGTCAGGTCAGACCGAGGGGTGCAGGGTCTGGCGGGTTCTCTGTGTTGAGGGGTGACTGCAGGGGGTGTGGAGATACGCGGACGGCACCGACCTTCCTTGTCGGGCGGACCAATGACGCGCCCCGAAAGAGGGAGCTTCCGGGGCGCCTGGAGGCTGAGATGCACACATGAGGAGGCTTTCGGCACCGGTCGCCGCACACCAGCGACCCGACCGGGGCCATGCTGCATCGTCTACTCGTCTGGCTTGAGGCACTGCACTCCTGATAGCACATACCGTGCCAGTCGCAGCCGCGCCGTTCTGCGGGGCAACCCCCGTGCCATCAATGCTTTAGGTCATAGCGACCAAATCCGGGGAACGCCGGCAAAGATAGACCCGGTCGCAGTTGGCGGCTAAGTGACTATTGTGCGATACTTACTGCCGCGACAGTTACTGCGTCAAATCCTGCCGCGGTTCCGGCTGTCGCGGTGGAGACGGCATCAACTCGATTGCCACACCGCTCTCCAGCGCCAGCCGGCGTACCAGTCGTCCGGTCCCGGCCTTTTCGTACCAGAGTTCGAATTCGCTGTCGCCGACGGTGAGGCCGAGCTTGCGACAGTCGAAGCTCCCGGCCGGGACGGTCACCGTCTCGTCGCCCAGGGCGCGGAACTCACCCGGCCGGACATCGCCGCCGAAAGGCGGGCCCATCGGCTCGACGACGGTGATTTCCGCCGGGCGCTTCGGGTTCGGCCGGACCGCCCGGCCGAGGAAGGCAAGCTGTTCCGCGTCGTAGGTCCCGGCGCCGGAGGGAAGCAACTGCTGTTTCTCCTCGCCGGTATGGGTCCAGGTGCTGACCGCCACCGACCCCTCGCGGTAGATGGTCGCGGTGGTGGTCAGCGCCTCGCCGACCGTGACGAACCGGAAGGAGAAGAGGGGGCGCAGGTCAGGCTGGTGCAGGAGCACCATCGAGGAATCGGTGGTCTCGATGTTGCCGGTCATCGTCCGGGTGACGAGGATGAGCCGGTAGACCGGGATGTCTTCGAGCCAGTCCATCCCGACGCCGGTGCGGTGCTCGCCGATGACGCCGGCCGGGGTCACGACCTGGTAGTGGCTGGTTTCGCCGTCCGGGAAAGGCGGAAGGCGCAACTGCAGGCCCGCGTCGAAATCTTTCGTGCCGCAAGCGGTGAGCAACAGGCACGCGGCCGCGGTCAGGATAATTCTGTGCATAATCAACTCCTTGGAAGACCCTGACTATAGCCGGACTTGAGGCGATGGTCAATCGCCCCGGCAACGTGCGGGCATCTTGACTTATCGGGGGTCTGGGGCATATTGTACAATGGCCCTATTGCCTGGCCCGGTTGCCGATGGAGACGTCCTGCAGGTCTTCACGACCCTGCCCGCGGCCGAGGACGCGGAGCGACTCGCCCGGGCGCTGGTCGAGTCCGGCCAGGCCGCCTGCGTCCAGGTCGCGGGGCCCATCAACAGCACTTATCGCTGGCAGGGCCGGGTCGAGCATACGCGCGAATGGCTCTGCCTCGTCAAGACCGACCGGCGTCACTGGCCGGCGCTGGAGCAGGCGGTTCTCCGCCTCCATCCTTACGACACGCCCGAGCTCATTGCGGTCCCGGTCGTTGCCGGCAACCGCCGCTACCTTGACTGGCTTGCCTCCGTGATGGCGGGCGGCGGGCAGGAGGAGTAGGCGCGGACGATGCCGGTTGAGCGCTTCTCCGCACTGCTTGCCGGTTCCGACCCGGCCGCGCGCCGCCGGGCGATAAAGGGACTGCGCCGGCTCGGCACGCCCGAGGCCGCCGATGCCCTGGCCCGGGCGCTCAACGACGAGGATGCCGAAGTCCGACAGCTGGCCGCCGATGCGCTCATCACCTTCGGCCCCGACGCCTGCGAGACCGTCGTCGCCCGCCTGCGCGAAGCGGGCGGCACGCCGGACTGCATCGTCATCCGCCTGCTGGGCCGCCTGCACAGCCCGGCCGCGGCCGAACTGCTGGCGCGGTTCGTCAATGCCCGGGAACCCGCCACCAGGGCCGCGGTCGCGGCCGCCTGCGGCGAACTGGCGCAGAGCGGTATCCGTTCCGCGGGCGGGGCCGCCCGGCCCCCGGCGGCGGCGGAAACACTCTTCAAGACCCTGGTCGAGCTGTTGCGCGACCTCGACGCCCGGGTGCGCATCGCCGCCGCGGCGGGGTTGGGCGCGCTGGGCGACGAACGGGCCATTGCCCCCTTGCTTGACGAGCTCAACGATGATGACCCGGCCTCGCGGGCGGCGGCGGTCGCGGCGCTCGGGCGGATGGGCGGCCGCCGGGCTTTCGAGGAACTGGCGCGGCTGAGCGGGGCGGACCCGCACCCGGACGTGCGCGAGGCCGCGACCGATGTCCTGCGCGTCGAGACCGGGCGTTCGGTGGAACCCCTCATCCGGATGCTGACCAGCAAGGAACCGGCCCGGCGGATCGAGGCGATGACCGGCCTGCTCGAAATGGGCCGGGCCGCGACGCTCGCGCTCGGCGACCTGCTCCGGGAAGGCGCACCCGAGGCGCGGGTGGTAGCGGCGGAACTGCTGGGCCGGATCGGTGAGCCGGCCGCGCTCGAGCCGCTCGCGGCCGCCTGTGCCGACGATGATGCCCGGGTGCGCGTCGCCGGCGCGACCGCGCTCGGTCGTATTCCGGCGCCGCGCAGTGCCGAACTGCTCGCGCCCCTGCTCGACGCCGACGACCCGGCGCTCTCGGCCGCGGCCGCGAACGGGCTCGAACGGCTCGGCCCGGCGGCAATCGAGCCGGTGATGGTCCAGCTCGGCAGTCGGCGGGAGATGACCCGGATAAGGGCGATAGACGTCCTGGGCCGCTTGCGCCACAAGGGCGCCTGCGAGAGGCTGGTCGCCGGCCTCGGCTCGCGGACCGCCTGGGTGCGGGCGGTCTCGGCGCAGGCGCTGGGCGAGATCGGCGAGCACCGGGCGGCGGCGGAGCTCATCGCCCGGCTCGCCGACCGCGAGGCGCTGGTCCGGGCCATGGCCGCCGAGGCGCTGGGCAAGCTTGCCGAGCGCGATGCCCTGAAGCCGCTCCTGGCGCGGCTCACCGACCCCAGCGACCTCGTCCGCGCCGAGGTCCTGCGCGCGCTCGGCCGCGTCGGGAACACCGAGGCCCGGGCCGGGATCGTCGCCGCGCTTGAAGACCCCGAGCCCGACATCCAGGTCGCGGCGATCGAGAGCCTGGTGGCCCTGCGGGTCGGGGAGCCGCCCGGGCAACTGCGCCGGCTGGCGCGGCGCTGGCCTCGCGGCCGGGCGCGGGCCGACGTGCGCCGGGCGGCCCGGTGGGCGCTTGCGATCCTCGGGCCGCTGGCGGAAGGCGACGGCGGCTAGCCGCCCGCGCCTTACTCAGTCGCCTTCGAACAGCGCCCGGGCATAGGCCGCGGGGTCGAACGGTTCCAGGTCCTCAAGCGTTTCGCCGGTGCCGACGTAGCGTATCGGCAGGCCCAGTTCGAGGGCGATGGCGATGAGCACTCCGCCCCGGGCGGTGCCGTCGAGCTTGGCGACGATGAGGCCGGTCAGGCCGAGTTGTTCATTGAAGGCCCGGGCCTGGGCCAGGCCGTTCTGGCCGACGGTCGCGTCGAGCACGAGCAGGGTTTCCTCCGGCGCACCGGGCCGGACCCGGCCCAGCACGCGCTTGATCTTGTCCGCCTCCTGCATCAGGTCGGTGCGGGTGTGAAGCCGGCCGGCGGTGTCAACGATGACGAAGTCGTCGTCCCGGCTCTGCGCCCGCCTCACCGCGTCGAAGGCGACCGCGGCCGCGTCCTGCCCCTGGCGGGAGCTGACCAGTTCCACCCCGGCCCGCTCCGCCCAGACCGCGAGTTGCTCGGCCGCGGCGTCGCGGTAAGTGTCGGCCGCGGCCAGCACGACCCGCTTACCCTCGCGGCGCAGGCGGTAACAGAGCTTGCCGGTCGTGGTTGTCTTGCCCGAGCCGTTGACCCCGACGATCAAGATGACCGCGGGCCGGGCCGCGGCCGGCGGCGCGCCGCCGCCGGCCGAGAGCAGACGGGCAATCTCGGCTTCAAGCGCCGTCCCTCTCTCCGCGGGCCGGACGCCCCGGACCTTGTCGAGCAGGAGTTCGGTCGCCCGGCTGCCGACGTCGGCGCCGAGCAGGAGCTCCTCCAGTTCCTCGTCGCTCTCCGCGCTCAGCAGGCGGCGGAAGACACTGCGCGTCCGGGCCAGGCCCGAGGCGAGCCGGCGCAGGCCCCGGCCGATGCCCTCGAGGGCGGACATCGGCTAGCTCACCGCCGCGCCGACCGCGCTCTCGCGGTAATCGGCCAGATTGACCGATACCAACTTCGACACGCCGGGCTGTTCGGAAGTGACCCCGAACAGGGAGTCGGCACGCTCGACGGTCAGCCGGTTGTGGGTGATGATGATGACCTGGGTTCGGGCCGACATCTGCTTGAGGTAGTCGGCGAAACGGCCGACGTTGGCATCATCGAGCGGAGCGTCAATCTCGTCCATGAAGCAGAACGGCGCCGGTTTCACGCGGTAGAAGGCGAAGAGCAGGGACACCGCCAGCAGGGCCTTCTCTCCGTCCGAGAGCTGTTCCAGCCTCTTCGGGGTCTTGCCCCGGGGCCGGGCGGTGATGGTGATTTCCGATTCGAGCGGGTTCTGTGCGTCGGCGAGTTCGAGGTCGGCCTCGCCGGCGAGGAACATCCGGCGGAAGACGTCGCGGAACTGCTCGCGCACCAGGGCATAGGTCTCGACGAACCGCTCGCGGGCGTGGCGGTCTATTTCGGCCATGGACTGGAGCAGGTTGTCGCGTGCGGCGATGACGTCGGCACGCTGGGCCGAGAGGCGGTCGCAGTCGCTCCGCTCCTGTTCGTATTCCTCGAGGGCGAGGGGGTTGACCTGGCCCAGTGCCGCCAGACGCCGCCGGATTTCGTCCAGCCGGCCGGCGACGTTGTTCTCGGCCGCGGGCCGGAAGTTGGCGAGGTCGGTGCCGTACTCGTTCGCGGCTTCCTCGACCAGCGCCTTGCGGCGGCCGGCCAGTTCGTGGCGGGCCATGCGCTGTTCGAGAAGCAGTTTCTGGTGCTGTTCCTGTGCGGTGCGGAGTTCGGCGAGGTTGCCTTCGAGTTCCTCCTCGGACCGCACCAGTTCGGCGACCGAGAGTTCGCTGATGCGGGTCTCGAGGCCGGCGATCTCTTCTCTTGCCGCGGTCACTTCGGGCTGTGTCGCGTCACGCTCGGCCGCGAGCCGGGCGGCTTCGGCCCGGGCCTGCGCGGCCCGGTCGGCCAGCGCGGCCACCTGCCGCCGGCGCTCCTCGATGCTCCGGCGCAGGAAGTCGCGCTCGCTTTCGAAGCGGGAAACCTGCTGGCGCTCGTCGCTCAGCCCGGACAACCGCTCGCCGGCCGCGGCCAGCCGTTCCCGGGCCTCGTTCTCCTGGGTCCCGACTTCGTCGTCAACCCGCCGCTGGACCTCGGTCTGCTTCTCGACCCGGGCATCGAGGCCGGCCAGTTCCTCCTTGGCCGCGGCCAGTGCCTGCGCACCGTCCCGGCGCCGGGCCCGGACCCGGGCGAGTTCGTCGCGCAGGCGGGTTTCGTCCCGGGCGATTTCGTCTTCCCGCGCGGCCAGCGTGTCGCGCCGGGCCGCGCCGGCCGCGCCGGCGCGTTCGGCCCCGGTCAGCTCCGCTCTCGCCGCCTCGAGCCGGCGGTCGAGCTCGACCGAACGGCTTTCGAGTTCGCGGGCCTGCGCCTCCAGCCGGGCCTGTTCCGCCTCCGCCGTCCCGAGCGCGGCCTCGGTCTCCTCCAGGCCGCGTTCAAGCCGGAGCCGGCCGCGGGCCGGGCCCGCGACCAGGTAACTGCCGTCGTCAAGCCGGGCACAGCCGCGGGAGTTGACCAGGGTCCGGCCCGGCAGGCGCCGGGCCAGTTCCTCGAGGTCGGCATCGTCCTCGACGATGAGCGCCGCGCCGATGAGCCGGGCCACGACCGCCGGACAGCCGGCCCGGGGGCGGACGCGTTCGGCCAGGGGCCCGGCCACCCCGTCCGGCCGGGAGCCGGGCGGGTCGGGCAAGGGCGGCGGCGCGGTGTCGTCCGGCCGGACCAGGCCACAGCCTGTTTCCGGCCCGCGTTCGGCCAGGGCCCGGAGGTCGTCCGGGCCGGGCACGCCCTCGACGACAAGGTAAGCCAGCACCGGCTGGAGCGCGGCCTCGGCGGCCCGCTCCCAGCCCGGCTCGATGTCGAGGAGGCCGCCGGTTTCGCCGCGGACCCGCTCGCCCAGCAGTTCGCGGGATACCCGGACCAGGTCCGGCACGAGCGAGCGCAGGACCGCCAGTTCCTTTTCCAGCCGGGCGCGGCGGTCCCGGGCGAGGTTGCGGGCGGCCAGGTTCTCGTCCGCCCCGGCCTCGGCCCCGCCCAGCGCGGTTTCCAGCTCCGCGACCGCGGCCCGCGCCCGGACGAGCCGGGCCTCGGCCTCCTCCGCGGCCCGGCCCGCCGCTTCCCGGTCGGCCCGCAGTTGCGCGAGGCGGGCGCGGGTTTCTTCAAGCTCCCGGGCCTGGCGTTCTTCGCTCTCGGCCTCGTTGCGGTCCATCGCCTCGAGGTAGTCAACCCGGCCGCGCGCCTCGTGGCGCTTCTCCAGCAGTTGCTGGAAGCTCTCGCGGACGGTCTGGCCGTGACTGCGGAGTTCGTGGAGCTTCCGCTCGGCGGCGGCGGTTTCCAGCCGGGCCTGTGCCAGCTCGGCCTGCCGCTCCTGCCGGCGGGCGTCGGCCCGCTCCAGTTCGCGGAGCACCCGGGTGAAAGCGGTTTCCAGGTCGGCGATGCCCCCGGCCAGCGCCTCGCGTTCCGTTTCGGCCCGCGTCGCGTCCTCCTCGAGGAAGATGATGCGCTGGGCCGCAACCAGGTCCCGGCTCTCCAGCTCGCTCAGCCGCGAGCCGACCCGGCGCGCCTCGGAGGTGATGGCGTCCTTGCGGCCCTGGACCGCGCGCACCTGCTCGCGCCGCCCGGCCAGCTCGCGCTCGAGCCGGTGAATATCGCCTGAGCGTTCCGCGCCGGCGGCTTCGAGCGACTCGACATCGCGGTCCGCGGCTTCGAGCGCGCGCGCCAGCGTCTCGTACTCGTCCTTGAGTTCGAGCAGGCGCAGGTCGCGCTCCACCGCCCGCAGTTTCTCCCACGCCCGCAGGCGGCCGGACTGGCGGCGGAGCGAACGCACCACCCGCTCGCGCTCGGCGAGGATGTCGTCGAGCCGGAGGAGGTCGCTTTCGGTCAGGTCAAGCTTGCGCCGGCAGTCGGCCTTGGCCTCCCGGTACTTGACGAGAGTCGCCGCCTCCTCGAACAGCTTGCGGACGTTGCCGGCGATGACCTCGCGCATCTGGCGCAGGTCGAAGATGGAGTAGACCCGGGTGCCGATGCCGGAGCGGAGGAAGACCTCGTTGATGTCCTTCATCCGGCAGGCCTGGCGGTTGAGGTAATACTCGCTCTCACCGGAGCGGAAGTAGCGGCGGCGGATTTCGATTTCGGACGGGTACTCGGGCAGGCTGTCGTTGGCCAGCACCATCCGCACCTCGGCGAGGTTGGTCGGCGCGATCTTGGCGGTGCCGCCGAAGATCAGGTCTTCGTTCCGCTCACAGCGCAGGACGTTCGTGCTCTGCTCGCCCAGCACCCAGCGCAGGGCGTCAAGGATGTTGGTCTTGCCGCAGCCGTTGGGTCCGATGATGGCGTTCATTCGCGGCGAGAACCGCAGGGTGGTCTTGTCCTGGAACGACTTGAAGCCGACGAGCTCAAGCTCGCTGATGTGCATTGCCTAGAATATGAACCGCGCCTGCGAAGTCAAGCGCCGCAAAGGGCTACCCGACGATCAAGCGGGTCGTCTCGTCGGGCGAGGCCGGCCGCACCCGGAGTTCGCCGCCGCCGATGGTGACCGACACCGACAGCTCGTCCCGGCGGTCGGAGTAGCGGGCGCAGATGCCGGCCGCGAGCGCGCGGTCCTCCTCCCGGTCCGGCACGAGCAGGCCGACCGGGCCGGGCAGGGCGCTTGCGTCCACCACCGCGGCGCCGGGCGGCAGGTGCCGGAGCAGGGCATTGTTCTCCTGTTCGTTGCGGCCGACGACGAGCCGCGCGCCGGAGGGCAGGCGGAAGTGCCGGCCGAAGCGCAGGAGCTCGACGGTCGCGACCGAATCCTCGCCCCGGGCCAGCGCCTCGCGCAGGCGCGCGGCGAAACCGGCGTCGGTGAGGAGACAGCCGCCCGCCGGGTTGGCGAAGCCTTGGATGCCGAACCCGGCGGCGAGCGCGAACTGCCGCTTCCGGCTCCGACCCTGGATGTCGAGCAGGCGCGCCCGGTCAACCAGCCCCTCTTCTTCGGGCACGGTCGGCGCGAGCAGGCGGGCCGAGAGCGGCCGGAGCAGGTACCCTTCCGCGCCCGACCGCTTCGCGACCAGTTCCAGCCCCGGCTTGCGTTGGGACATCGGCCGCTGGCCGAGGACTTCGCCGGTGATGACGAACTGTGCGCCCCGCGCCCGGCCCCAGTCCCAGGCCCGGCGGACCATCAGGATGTGGCAGTCAATGCAGGGGTTCAGGTTGCGGCCGTGGCCGTAGCGCGGGGCCTTGACCAGCTCGATGAAGCTCTCGTCTATCGGCAGGCGCACGAGTTCGATGCCCAGCGCCTGCGATACGACCTCGGCTGCGCTCGGGCCGTCGGTCGGTGGCGGGCAGTAGCCGCCGGTGAAGTTGACGCCGGTGACCCGGATGCCCTGGTCCTGCATCAGCCGCACCGCCAGCGCCGAGTCGAGCCCGCCCGACATCAGCGCGACGCAGGAGACGGGGCGGTTTTCGGTCATGCTCGCCGGGCTGGTCATCGGCGATATCATAGCCGGGCCGGGCCGGACCGCAAGCGACTCCGGCCCGCGCGGGTGAGTAACAGGTCCTGTGCGGCCCGGGAATCTCGGGGGCTACTTCTGCCCGAACCCGGCCGGCCGGTCAGCCCGGTTTCAATGAGGAGCAGGACCGGCACCGGCACGAACCGGCGCTGTAGGCCGGCGCGCCGGGAACCAGTGCCGGGTGCGCAGGCAGATGCGGACGAGCAGGAGCATCACCGGGACTTCGATGAGCACGCCGACGACGGTCGCCAGCGCCGCGCCCGAGGAGAGCCCGAAGATCATCGCCGCGGTCGCGATCGCGACCTCGAAGTGGTTGGAGGCGCCGATCATCGCGGCCGGCGCCGCGTCCTCGTACCGGAGCCGGAGCAGGCGGGCCAGCCCGTAGCCGAGCCAGAAGATGAGCCCGGTCTGGATGAAGAGCGGAATCGCAATCCAGAGGATAGTGAGCGGGTTCCTGACGATGACCTCGCCCTTAAAGCTGAAGAGCAGGACGAGCGTGACGAGCAGGGCAACGATGGTGACCGGGGTCAGCAGGGGCAGGAACCGCTCCCGGAACCATTGCTCGCCCCGGGCCCGGATGATGAGCCGGCGGCTCAGGTAGCCCGCGCCCAGCGGCAGGGCGACATAGACCGCGATGGAAAGCACCAGCGCCCGCCAGGGCACCGGCAGGCGGCCGACCCCGAGCAGGAACCCGCCCAGCGGGCCGTAGAGCAGGAGCATCAGGAGCGAGTTGACGGCGACCATCACCAGCGTCAGCCCGTCGTTGCCCTTCGCGAGGTAGCCCCAGACCAGCACCATCGCGGTGCAGGGCGTGATGCCGAGCAGGATCGTGCCCGCGAGATAGGAACGCCAGAGCGGCACTTCCAGCATCCGGACCCCGTTTTCCAGCACCACCCGGCCCACCCCGTAAGCCGCGCCCGGTTCGAGGTTGATGCCCAGCGGCAGTTTCACGAGGTCGGTCGCCTCCGCGCCGATGAAGCCGCGGAAGAGCAGGCCGAGGAAGAAGATGGAGATGGCGTACATCGTGAACGGCTTGATTGCCCAGTTGATGAACAGCGTCAGCCCGACCGGCTTTGCGCTCCGGCCGGCCCGGAGCACCGCGGCGAAGTCAATCTTGACCATTATCGGGTACATCATGAAGAACAGGCAGGCGGCAATCGGGATGGAGACGACCGGCGCGCCGTTCGTGTAGATGGCGATACCGTCGAGCATCTTCGCCAGCCCGGGAGCGAGCCGGCCGAGCAGGATGCCGAGGCCGATGCAGGCGAGGACCCAGAGGGTCAGGTAGCGTTCGAACACGCTTAGCCCCTGCGGCTGTTTGGTGACACAGGCTTTGGAAATCATCGCCGCGGCCTCCGGCCCGGCGTCCCCTGCCCGGCCAGGAACGCGGCCAGTTCGGAGAGGACCCCGGGCGCGACCGAGCATTCGATGCGCTGTCCCTGCCGCGCCATCCTTATCAACCCGGCCTCGTGCAGTTTTTTCAAGTGATGCGAGACGGTGGAAGGGGCGATGCCGAGGTCATGGCCGAGCTCGCCGACGCAGGAGCAGATCCGGCTCGCGCGGCAGGCCGCGGCCGGCCTTGGCCCGGCCATCAGCCGGTGCAGGAGTTTCAAGCGGTGCGGATGGGCGAGCGCCTTGAACGCCCGGGCCAGCCGCGGGTAGGGGACGATTCGACTATTCGACATATATCGAATTATATGCGGCCCGACCTCGCGGTCAAGCGTCTCGGGCTCAGGCAATCCAGCGGCGGTTGACGGCGCGCAGGCTCAAAAGGAACAGGCCCAGGCAGAAGCCGGCGAGGATGAGGAACTCAAACCCGAGCGGCAGGAGGCCGGGCTGTCCCAGCCCCTGGCGCATCACGTCCGCGCCGTAGGTCGGCGGCAGGGCGTAGGACAGCGGCCTCAGCCACGCGGGCAGACGCTCAAGCGGGAAGAACAGCCCGCAGAGGAATATCATCGGGAAGCGGAAGAAGTTGGAAAGCGTCTGGGCTTCGAAGACTTCGGTCACCGCGACCGCGACCAGCAGGCCGAGGAAGGCGGAACTGACCGCGGTCAGGACCACGCCCGCGATGAGCGTCGGCCAGGCGATGCCGGAAAGATCGGTGATGAAGGCCGCGAGCGTGAGCGGGACGAAGGCGTTCAAGACGCCGAAGAGGATCGCGCCGGCGGTCTTGGCGAACATCAGGAGCGACAGCGGCAGGGGCGCGAGCAGGAGCCGCTCGAACGAGCGAGTCCGGCGCTCGAAGGTGATGGCGACCGCGAGCAGGGAGGTGGTACCGAACAGCACCGCCAGCGTCATCACCCCGGGCAGGAGCGCGCGCAGTTCGGACGGTTGCGCGCCCGAGCGCACGAAGAACATCCCGGTCCAGGCGAGGGGGAAGACGAGGCCCCAGCTTATGTTGGGCGGCTTGAGATAATAGGTCCGCATGTCCTTGGCGATGATGCTCCAGAATGCGGTCCAGCGCTTCATTTCTTCTCTTTCTCACGGCGCAACGCCGCCGCCTCGAGCCCGGTGGTGTCGACGAAGATCTCCTCGAGCGTCGGCCGCACCCGGCGGGCCTCGGTGACTTCGATGTCCGCTTCCTCGAGCGCGCGCACGAGCGGGCCGACCGCGAGCGGCCGGGTGGATTCGGCCCGGACCAGGTTGCCGCCGACGGTCGAGAACCGGGTCTCGCTGTCGGCGCGCGCCAGCAGTTCGGCCCCGGCCTCGGCGCGGTCCCCGACTTCGAGTTCCAGCACCTGGCGGCCGCGAACCGGTTCGAGCAGATTCTCGACCGTGTCGGTGCGGACGACGCGGCCCCGGACGATGAAGGAGATACGGGAACAGAGCCGCTCCGCTTCCTCGATGTAGTGGGTGGTCAAGAGGATGGTCGTGCCGGCCCGGTGCAGGTCGGCGACGAGCCGGCGGATGTGGCGCGCGCTCTGGACGTCAACGCCGGTGGTCGGCTCGTCGAGGAACAGCACCGGCGGCCGGTGGATGATGCCGGCCGCGATAGTCAGCTTGCGCTTCATCCCTTTTGAGTAGCCGGCGAACCGGCGTTCGGATGCCTCGGCCAGGCCGAACGCGGCCAGCAGTTCCCGCGCCCGGTCCGCGGCCTCGCGGCGGGAGACGCCGTAGAGCGAGGCGCAGAAGCGAAGATTCTCGGACCCGGTCAGCTCCGGGTAGAGATTGCTCTCGTCGGGGACGACGCCGATCAACTGCTGGGCCGCGCGCGGTCGGCGAATGCAATCAATACCGGCGATGCTGAAACTGCCCGCGTCGGGCCGGGCCAGGCCGGTCAGGATGTTGATGGTCGTGGTCTTGCCCGCGCCGTTGGGGCCCAGGAGGCCGAAGAGTTCGCCCGCCCGGACTTCAACGTCCAGGCCGGCCAGCGCGGTGACGTCGCCGAAACGCTTGACGAGGCCGCGGGCGGAGACGACGGCCCGGTGGTTGGTCACTTCTGCTCGGGCTGGTCGGAGCAGGGGTGATTACCGTCCGGGCCGTGGCATTTCCGAATCTGCTCCGGCGAGCATTCTTCGGGTTTGCCCTTCAGGTTTTCCGGCTTCTTGCACACCGGCTCTTCGTTGCACATAGCTTTGCTCCTTTCGGCGGTTTCAGGATGTCGGCCATCGCGGCCTTGAGGCGGCGGCCCGCGTCGGGCGCGAGCCGGTAGTGGACGAAGTAGCCCCGGCGCTCGGGCAGGACCAGCCCGGCCGCCTTCAGCACCCGCAGGTGCTGGGAGACCGCGCCGGCCGAGATGCCGGTTCGGCGCGAGAGCGCGCCGACACAGAAGATGTCGTCGGCCAGCAGGCGCAGGATGCGCAGGCGGCTCTCGGCCGCGAGCGCGGCGAAGAGCGCGGCCGGCCCGGCGGTGCCGTCGGGGCGTTTCATCTGATTAAGTATACGCTAAAATACTATCCGGTCAACGGGCGGCGGGGAAGCGTGGTTTCCGGCCGGGGTCAGTCGGTGAGGATGAGCTTGACCGCGGCCGCATCGCGGTCCGCCTGCGCCCGCGCGGGCAGGGCGAAGAGAACCGTCGCCGGCATCCCGGCCGGACGGCGCCAGTCCATTGCCGCCCGGCCGTCCGCGCCGTACCGGCCGGTGAGGAGCGCGACCCGGCGGCCGGCGCCGTCGTAGAGCCGGACCTCGGCCGGGGCGCCGGGCGGGCCGGCGAGTTCGAAGCGCACCGCGCCGCGGGCCGGGTTGGGCAGGACGGACAGGAAGCGGGGCGCGGGGTCGGGACCCTGCTCGGCGATGCCGGTGAGGTAGCTCGAATCGAGAACCCAGTTGTCCGGGTCAATGACCAGGCTTTCGGCCCGCCAGCCGAGGTCGAAGGTGTCCACCTGCGGGTTGGCGCGGGGCCGGATGAGGATGAGCGTGTCCGTGTCCGTCCCGGCGACGCGGACCGGCAGGGGAATGCGGAAGTAGTCGGGCGCCTGCTCGCCGTTGCGCTGGCCGAGGCTGGTGATGAGGCGGGTCTCGTCGCCGGACCAGGAGAGGTGGTACTTGGGGTAGCCGGCCTGGTAGACCCACTCGTCGAAGAACCAGCCGAGGTCTTCGCCGTGGATTTGCTCGACGATGCGGCGATAGTCTTCGGTCGCGACGGTGCCGTAACGGAAGCTGTCGCCGTAGGCACGCTGGGCCTCGAAGAAGACCCCGGGCGCGTCCCGGGCGGTGTCGCCCATCACCCAGCGGAGCATGTGCTGGACCCAGGCGCCCTTGGCGTAGATGTGGCCGACGTCGTAGATGAGGTGCCAGGGCGGGTCGTAGATGGGCATCCGGAGGTAGCGGTCGCGGTTGATGTAGGTGCGGGCCTTGCCGGCGATGTAGTTGCGGAAGTAGTCCCGTCCGAAGAGCGCGCCCATCGCCAGGCATTCGGCGTAGGTGGCGAAGCCTTCGT
>OMKS01000820.1_pt1 | contig 28925 bp, 24 predicted proteins | sample 1674721 | NCBI WGS metagenome assembly OMKS01 (sample SAMN06264996, study PRJEB25208) | sediment metagenome | isolation source: hot spring sediment | place: USA: California | collected 2014-09-02 | reverse complement strand
CAATAATAATGATCTTATTGTATGGGGTTTTGATAATATCTCTTATTCTAATCAATGGGTTGGAGAATATGCCAATAATTATAATAACACTTATGTTCATAGCTCTGCTTCGGGTAATGTTGTTTCTGAATATTTCCCTATGGACAAAGCTTATAATTGGCCTAACCCGGTTTATGGAGACGAGACAAAAATTAGATTTTATGTAAGTGAAAGCTCTAATGCCGAAATAAAAATATTTGATCTTGCCGGTGATTTGGTTGCTGAACTTAACGGCTCGGCAGTTGGAGGTATGGATAACGAAATAACATGGAATGTTAATAATATTCAAAGCGGTGTATATCTTGCTCACCTAACCGTAAATAGTGTTGGTGGTAAAAGCGATAGTAAACTTATCAAAATTGCAGTGATTAAGTGATTATTCTGAAACTTATTATTCAAATCGTAGGAACTCTTTGTTAAATGACAAAAATATTCAAAGCATTTGCTGTAATCTCTATTCTAACATTATCAATTAGTGCTCAATATAATGAATATGAACCTGATTACGAATGGCTTACAATCGAAAGAAAAAATATAAGTGTTCATTATCATCCCGAAGCTGAACGAAGTGCTATGGTGGTTGCAAAAATTGCCGAAGAAATTTGGGAACCGATTACAATGCTGTATCGGTATGAACCTGATAGAGTTCATTATGTTATTAAGGATATCGATGATTATGCAAATGGTGCTACATTTTTCTTCGATAATAAAATCGAAATCTGGGCTTCATCTTTAGATTTTGATTTACGCGGTACTCATCATTGGCTTCGAAACGTTATCTCTCATGAATTTACTCATATGGTGCAGTTACAAGCCGGTATGAAGTTATCTCGCAGTGTTCCGGTTTTCTATTTACAGTTTTTAAATTACGAAGATAAGCGAAGACCCGATATACTTTACGGTTATCCTAATTTTATTGCATCTTATCCAATCCCGACAATAAACATTCCGGCTTGGTTTGCAGAAGGTACCGCTCAATATATGCGTACGGAATTTAACTATGATAATTGGGATTCTCATCGCGATATGATTTTGCGTTCGTATGTGCTTGATGGTAATATGTTGACATGGAATCAAATGGGAGTTTTTAATAAATCCTCATTGGGGAACGAATCTGTTTACAATTCCGGTTTTGCACTTACTAAATACATATCGCAAAAATACGGCGAAGATAAAATAAGAGAAATTACGGAGAAACTTGGTAAACTAAGTAATTTTACTTTTGATGCGGCAGTGCATGATGTTCTTGGAATAACAGGTAATGAACTTTATAATGAATGGAAAAATTTTCTTCAAAAAGATTATTCCGAACGAATTGCCGATGTTAAATCAAATTTGGTTGTTGGAGATACTATTCGTTCCGAAGGTTTTGGAAATTTCTACCCGGTTTATAAGGAAGACGGTAAAACTATAATTTACGTATCGAATAAAAATGCGGACTATTTTTCTCTTTCATCAATTTTTGAATATAACTTAGAAACAAAAGAAGAAACATTATTGGTGCCCGGAATCCGTTCAACTTTTGGTTTAATCCCGGGAGCGAATAAAATACTTTATGCAAAACTAACCGATAAAAATCCTAATTCGATTTCTATTCATGATTTATATACATACGATCTGAAAGAAAAAGAAGAAAAACGAATAACATACGGCTGGCGTGCTAACAACCCGACTGTTTCAAATGATGGGAAAAAAGTTGCTTTTGTATTTCAAAAAGATGGAACTACCAATCTTGCTGTTTCAGATATTGACGGAAAGAATTATCAAGTTTTAACACATTTTAAGAATGGAGAGCAAGTTTACAATCCAAAATTCTCTAATGATAATTTGCATATTGTTTTTGATTATTCATTTCACCACGGAAGAGATATTGCAAAAATTAATCTTGACGGAACTGGATTCGAATTTTTAATTCAAACGGATTCCGATGAAAGAAACCCTGTTTATGATAATGAAGGTAATTTAATTTTTAGTTCGGATGAAACGGGAATATTTAATATTTATAAAAAGAATATGCAGACCGGCGAAATAAAAAGATTAACAAATGTTATCGGTGGTGCATTTATGCCCGATGTTAATCAAAATGGTGATATAGTTTATGCCGGTTATACTTCAGGTGGTTATAAAATTTTTAAGTTGAAATCCGAATCTCAAGATGAAGTTGACGATTCAAAAAAATATACGTGGATTTACAATCCGCCGCTTGATTCTGATAAACCGGATCAAAGTGCTGCAATAAAAAATGTTGATGCTCTCAAATATTTTAACGATGTTGATTTGACCGGGTTTGAATCTAAAAAATATTTCGGATCATTTACCAAAATTGCATTCTATCCATTTATCAGGTATGATAATTATAATACGTCAAACGACTTAACTGATAGAATAAAACCCGGTGTGTATGTTACATCTAGTGATATATTAAATCGTTTTGGTTTTTTTGCCGGCGGGGCTATCAACAAAAGATTGGAAAGAGATCTGTTCTTAATATTTGATTACAGGGATAAACTACCACTAATTTATAGTTTGGGTTTAAAACCGGAGTTGTCTCTTGAACTTTATTCTATAAGCAGGGAAGCACAAGTTGATTTGATATTCGATTCACTCGATGCCGTTAATAATACGGTCGGCACAGATGTTACATATAATTTATTTGAAGTGGATTTCGTTGTTAAACACAGAATATTCAAAAATATCGAAGACTTCGAGTTCAGATATATTTTTAGTCAATACGTTGCAACCTTAGGGAGCTTTATTTTCCCTAATACAACATATTTATATCCAACAACTAACGACAAGTATTTTATAGGAAGTAACTTCCAGTTTAAGTTTAACTTCAATGACTATCGAGCAAATGTTGACAGCGATATTAACCCGATTGGACGCGAAATTGAATTGCAGTATAATTATGAAATGAATAGATATAATAATGACGGCGAATATGAAATTGATGACGGTGTGCTAAAACCTTTGTATAATAATTATAATTTTCATAGGCTTGAGCTTAATTATAAAGAACAAATAGAAACAATAAAGGGACATACAATTTCCGCACGTTTAAGAGCGGGGACAATATTTGGACCGGAAGTACCCGACTTTTTTGATTTTTACCTTGGCGGATTAACCGGCATGCGTGCTTATCCATTCTATGCTATAAGCGGAAATGAAATTGCGTGGCTTAATCTAACATACCGCTTCCCGCTTTTTAGAAATATCGATACACGGATCGGGCATTTTTATCTTGATAAAATATTTCTTTCGGTGCACGGTGATATTGGCAATGCTTGGAATGGAGACATCCCGGCTATTGATACTTTTAAAAGAGGAGCCGGATTTGAATTAAGAATTAAAATGAATTCTTTCTATTTATTCCCGACAAGTTTATTTTTTAATGCATCTTATTCATTCGATAAATTTACAACACGGGTATTGAATGAAGATGTAACTTATGGGAAAGAGTGGCAGTTTTATGGCGGTATTTTATTCGATTTCAGTTTATAAGAAGGTGCTAAAATGAAAAAAATATTTTTGATTCTTTTCATAACCGGTTTATCTTTTTCACAAGAAGTTAATGATTTCAGCTTCACAGGAAGTTTAACACTTGATTCTAAACTTGTGTTTGCTGAGCAGCAAGAAGAAATCAATCAGGAAACAGTTTATCTACAAAATAAGAAATCTGTTTTCTTATCGACTCTTATGTCATTAGCATTACCCGGTGCAGGTCAATTCTACAATCAAGATTATTGGAAAGCTGCAATATTTATGGCAGTTGAAGCTGCGGCAATTACTTTAGGTGTAATATATGACGGCAAAGGTGATGACCAAACAGTGTTTTATGAAAATTATGCTGACCAGAATTGGAGTGTTGTACAATATGCACAATGGACTTATAATAACGCGAGCAGAATAAATCCGCAAGTTGATCCAACACAGTTTAGTTTATTTGATTCGCACGGAAATTTAAATTGGTCTGAATTAAATAGACTGGAAAGTGCTATTGGCAAATGGTACTCACACCGGTTACCTCCCCAAGGCGATCAGCAATATTATGAGATGATTGGCAAGTACCAGCAGTTTAATGCCGGTTGGTCGGATTTTACTGAAGACCCTAATAATCCTTATACATACGGAGATCCTTTAACTGAAAAATTTCTGTATTATTCAGAACAGCGAGGATTGGCAAACGATTATTATAACGTTGCCAAGTGGGCAGTGATAGGAATTGTAACAAATCATATTCTAAGTGCTGTTGAAGCAGCATTTACTACAAGTACATATAATAAAAGATTAGAACCAAAGCTTAATATTAAACGGGAACAGATTGGTTTTCATACTGAATACTATCCGGAATTTTCAATTAGATTTAACTTTTAAACTAAGCCGCATATCCCTAAATTAGTAATATGAAAACACCGCTTGTTGTAATTGTTGGTCGCCCTAATGTAGGCAAATCTACACTCTTCAATCGTTTAACTAAATCGAATGACGCAATAGTTGACGATATAAGTGGGGTTACCCGCGATAGAATATATGGCGAAGCCGAATGGAATGGTAAGGTATTTCGAGTGATTGATACCGGCGGCTATGTCCCGAATTCGGAAGAGCTTTTTGAAACCGCAATTCGTGAACAAATCGAAATCGGGTTAGCTGAAGCCGATGCAATTTTATTTGTTACCGATGGCAGAATTGGTGTCTCACCTATTGATAACGATATTGCGCGAATACTTCGCACATCATCCAAACCTTCTTTTGTACTTGCGAATAAACTTGATACTCCGCAACAAGGCATGAACAAAGCTGAATTCTATTCCTTCGGTATGGAGAATGTTTATGATATTTCTGCATTAAGCGGAAGAAATCTTGGAGATTTTCTCGATGACCTAATTGAACAATTAGATTTTTCTGACGCAGCTTTTGAAGAAGACACAAGATTACGATTAGCAATTATTGGAAAACCGAATGTCGGTAAATCATCACTTACTAATGCATTGCTTGGTTATGATAGAAGTATTGTAACGGATATCCCCGGGACTACAAGAGACAGCATCGATTCCATTTTAAAATATTACGGGAAAGAAATTGTTCTTGTTGATACTGCCGGACTGCGTAGAAAGAGTAAAGTTCAAGAGAATATCGAATTCTATTCAAACGTAAGAACTTACAGGGCATTATGGGAATCTGATGTCTCTGTAATTTTACTCGATTCCGAATTAGGATTAGAAAATCAAGATCAAAAAATAATTCAAGAAGCTGTAAGAAGAAGAAAAGGAATTATTCTTGCAGTAAATAAATGGGACCTAATTGAGAAAGATTCTAAAACAGCTAAGCATTACGAGGATGAATTAAGAAGTCAACTCGGAACGGCAGATTTTGTCCCTATAATTTTTATCTCCGCACTCACAAAACAAAGAATTTACAAATTAATAGACATTGCTTTGCAAATTTACGAAGAGAGAACTAAGAAAATTCCAACCCAAGAATTGAACGATATAATTTTAGAGGAAGTAAAAAGAACACCTCCTCCATCAACTCCTAACGGGAAAGAAATAAAAATAAAATACATCACTCAAGTTGGTGAACATTATCCTATCTTTCTTTTCTTTGCCAATGATAATAAATACATACCTGATAGTTACAAACGATTTCTCGAAAAAATTATCAGAAATAGATATGGATTCAGCGGTGTTCCTATGACAATCTCGTTTAAGGAAAGTTAATCTAATATACTCACCCAAAAGACAACTTTATTTCAAAAAGCTTATATTATCCCTCAAAACAAAATTATTCTTTGTTAAATGAGAAAACAGGAAATCATAGTTGTAGGAGGGAATGCTGCCGGTCCAAGTGCTGCGGCTAAAGCAAAACGGGAAAATCCATCTGCTAATGTTAAATTATTTGAAGCAGGTCCTTTCATTTCAACCGGAACTTGCGAACTGCCTTATCTATTCAGCGGTGTTATTGATGATTACAAAAAATTAGTTTTCTTTTCTCCCGAAGAATTTTATGAAGAGAAAAAAGTATCGGTTTATACAAATCATTTTGTGGAATCCATTAATAATAGAGAAAAGAAAATATTTGTTGTCAATAGAAATGATAACTCAAAAATTGATCTCCCTTATGATAAATTAATCTTAACCACCGGTTCAAAAGCTAAAATACCGAAAGATTTAATAGGCATAAAAAACTCATTTACTTTAAAGAATATATCCGATTTTTTATCAATTAAGAATTATATCGAGTCCAACAATGTTCGAAATATTTTAATCCTTGGAGCCGGTTATATTGGTATTGAAACAGCGGAAAATCTCAGAGCGATGAATTATAATGTTATTCTTGTTGAGAAAGCTGAATTACCCATGCCTTCAAGTGAAAAAGAAATATCCTCTTTGGTTAAAGATAGAATTGAAAAGGAAAACATAGAACTCCATCTTCAGTTTATCGATATGAAGTTTAATATTCGTGATGAAAAAATTTATTCCGTAAATCTTGACGGCAGATTAATCGATGTTTGTATGGTGATTAGTTCCATCGGGGTAGAACCTAACTCTCAACTTGCCATTTCTTCAAGTTTGGCTGTTGGAAAATTTAAGGGTATTAAAGTTGACGGTAAATTAAGAACATCCGACCCAAGCATATATGCTGCCGGAGATTGCATTGAAATTAAAAATGCAGTAACAAATCAATATGATTATCTACCTTTGGCAACACTTGCACATGCACAAGGACATATTGCCGGTTCGAATGCAGCCGGAGGTAATAATTTTAATGATCCGGTTGTGAAGAATGCAGCAGTAAAAATTTTTGATAATGTTTTAGTGTCCGTTGGGCTTTCGTCAATTCAAGCAAATCAATCAGGATTCCAAACTAAATTTGTAGATGCGATTGTTCCGAACTTGGTTAAAGTAATGCCGGGAAACGCAAACACGTATGGTAAGATAATTTATGAAAAGGGTACCAACAGAATTTTAGGTGCAGAATTTTTCGGTAAGTCGGAAGTTATTGGTTACGGTGATTTGATTTCCGCACTTATTTCAAAAAAAGAAAAAATTGATTTCTTAGAAAAAATAAATTATAACTACACACCTCCCAATTCACCATTTATAAATATCTTATCAGTACTTGGAAGGAAGGCGAAAAAATAATGGAAAATCTTACCGTAGTAGAAAATCCTTTAGTATTAAGAGATATCACAATTTTAAGAAACAAACTCACGGAAGAATACGATTTTCGTTTAGCGTTAAAAAGAATTTCATATGCATTAGTGAATGAAATTTCCAAAGATTTTCTTTTGGAAGAAATTAAAGTTGAAACTCCGCTTGAGACAACAAACGGGTATAAAATTAAACATCCAATAATTCTCATACCTGTTTTAAGAGCCGGGTTGAGTATGGTTAGTGCTTTTATTGAAATGATACCTCATGCAAAAGTCGGGCATATCGGTTTACAAAGAGATGAAGAAACCTTAAAACCGGTCGATTACTATTACAAAACTCCAAAAAATCTTGATGTATCGAAAGTAATTGTACTTGATCCGATGCTGGCAACAGGCGGTAGTGCTTCTGCTGCAATTTCTTTTCTTAAGGAAAAAGGAGCCGTGGATTGTATCCTCGCTTGTTTAATTTGTGCTCCCGAAGGAGTTAAGAAAATGGCTGAAGATCATCCGGATGTGAAAGTATTTACATCTGCTTTCGATAGAGAGCTGAATTCAGTTGGTTATATTTTACCGGGATTAGGAGACGCGGGAGATAGAACATTTGGCACATTATAACATATTATTAATATTAGTCTTAGCGCTTTCACTTAAAGCTGAATTACCATCAAATCTGGAAAGTGTTCCCAAAGTTTTTTCGGGTTTAAACCATATTCTGAATGAAGAATATGATCTTGCAAAGCAAAATCTAGATTTCTTCCGTAAGAAAAATCCAAATTCACCTTTAGGCGATATTTTATTTGCCGGAGCATTAATTTTTGAAAGGGAGCATAACCATGATTTCCTTGAAGCGAAACAAATAGATTCCTTGTTGTATATCGCCCAAGATTCTTGTGAAGCTTTAATCAATCGTAACCCCGATGATTTTTGGAATAACTATTTCCTCGCACTCACAAAAACTTATCAAACTTATTGGAAGTTATTTAAATCAAATTATTTGGACGGATTTGCCGACGGATTCTATGCGTTAAATTATTTCGAAAAATGCCTTCAAATTGATTCTACATTTGTCGAGGCAAAAGTTGTAATTGGAAATTATCAATATTGGAGCAGTGTAAAAACAGAATCATTACATTGGCTGCCTTTTATAGAAGATAAAAGAGAAACCGGACTTGCCAGTTTGGAATTAGCATTATCAGAGAAATTTCTTCACCGAGATTTTGCTTTAATATCTCTTTGTTACGCTTATATTAATGAAGAAAGATATCTTGCCGCACAAAAAATAGCTTCCGACCTACAAAAAAAATATCCCAATAGTTCTAAAATTAAATCGATATTAGCAAGAACATATACTAATATCGAACCCCAAAAGGCAATTAAATTGTATAAGGAGTTGATAAAAAAATACCAAAAAGAAAATTTGGAGAATCCTTATAAATTAATTGAGTTTAAAATCCGCTTGGCAAAAGTATTTTATCAAAACGAAAAGTATGATGAAGTGTTGTTATTATGTGATGAGGTTATGAATATGTCAAAAATTGATGAACAATATCACTTCAGTGTTCTGCCTCTTATAAAAGATATGGTAGAACTTTGTGATTCAATCAAAATTGAAGAAAAAAAAGTGGATTAAAAAAAATATTGATTTTGTGTGAAAATTAGGATATTAATGTAATCATGGAATCAGCAGTTACCGGAATAAAACATCAAAAAATGCTTGAAGACCTTCTCGAAGCCTGTAAAGCAAATCTTCCGACAGTAAACGAGAATTTAATTTCAAAAGCATTTCAATTAAGCTACGAATCGCATAAGAATAATTTTAGGGCTTCCGGTGAACCATATTTTTACCATCCTTATCAAGTTGCAATGGTTGTTGCAAAAGAAATCCCGTTAGATGATGTGTCCGTTGTTAGCGCTCTTTTACATGATGTTGTTGAGGATACTGAAATAAGTTTACAATTTGTTGCTAAAGAATTCGGTAAAGAAGTTGCGGAAATTGTTGACGGCGTTACAAAAATAGGAGGCGTTTTTAAGGGACAGGATATATCCCAAGCCGAAAACTACAGGAAACTTCTTCTTTCTATGGTCAAAGATGTTCGAGTTATTCTTGTAAAATTTGCAGATAGACTTCACAACATTCGTACATTGGAATTTGTTCATCCCCAAAAACAAAGAAGAATTGCAAAAGAAACTCTTGAAATTTATGCTCCGTTTGCTCACCGCTTCGGTTTAGGACGAGTTAAGTGGGAACTTGAGGATCAAGCTTTCAAGTACCTTAACAAAGAAGCATATACTGATATTGCAAAAAAGTTAAAAGAGAAACGCAAAGAAAGAGAAAGTTATATTGCCAAATTTGCAAAACCGATAGAAGAAAAACTCAAAGCTCACAACCTTAAATTTACCCTTGAAGGCAGACCAAAACATCTTTACAGTATTTACAAAAAGATGATACATCAGCAAAAGTCTCTTGATGAAATATATGATTTGTTTGCTGTACGAATTATTCTGGAAAGCGAAGACCCAAATCAATGTTATTATGTACTTGGAATTATTAACCAGCATTACAAACCAATACAGGATCGTTTTAAAGATTTTATCTCGATTCCCAAGAAAAACAATTACCAATCAATCCATAATACTGTAATTGGACAGGATGGAAGATTAGTTGAGATTCAAATAAGAACAAGAAAAATGCATGAGATTGCCGAAAAAGGTGTTGCAGCTCATTGGAAGTATAAGGAAGATCTTGTCTCAAGTGATACAGAACTTGAAGATTGGGTAAATTGGGTACGAGATATTTTTGAAAATTCGACTAAAGATGAAGCAACAAAAGAAATTCTTGCTTCATTTAAACTGAACCTCTATCAAGATGAGATTTATATTTTTACACCAAAAGGTGAACTTAAAAGATTACCGATAAACTCAACACCTGTTGATTTTGCTTATGAAATACACACTAAAGTCGGCAATCATTGTATTGGTGCTAAGGTAAACGGTAAAATTGTTCCGTTAGATACAAGACTTCATTCCGGTGATCAAGTAGAAATTATTACATCGAAAAATCAACACCCGAATAAGAGTTGGTTGCAGTTTGTTCAAACCCATAAGTCGAAATCAGCCGTAAGAAGATACTTAAACCGTGAAGAGGATAAGTTAGTTGAACAGGGAAAAGAAATTTGGGATAAGAAATCAAAGAAATTCAAAAAGAACCTTTCTATTGATGAAATTAATAAATTATCTCACAAACTAAGATATGATAATCCACGTCAATTATTTAAGGATATTGCAATTGGTAAAATTGATCCCGAAGAAGTATTAAACCCGGTAAAAGAAATTCAAGAAGAAGAATCAAATGAATTGATGTTTGACTCGTTTGTAGAACAGGCAAGAAATATTTCCGGCGGAAAGATTGTCGTTGAAGGTGAACACAAAGGAATTCAGCATACATACGCAAAATGCTGTAACCCGATCCCCGGTGATCCGATTATCGGGTTCATTACTACCGGTGAAGGAATAAAAATTCACCGGAAAGATTGTATAAATATTATTCAGATGTCTAAAACACAACCGGATAGACTTGTTCCTGTAAATTGGCCGAGAACTAACGGATCAATGTTCGTTGCCGGTATCGATATTCATGGTGAGGATGTGCCGGGTGTATTAAAAGATATTTCAAATATTATTACTACTTATAAAAATACAAACATTAAATCCGTAAATATTTCAACAGGCGATTCGATGTTCCATGGTACAATTTCTGTTTTTGTTTCCGACCTTGAGCATCTTAATAAACTGATTGAAAGATTAAAGAAGAATCGCGGTGTTTATTCCGTTGAACGTTTTGATGTAAGTAATTGAAAAAAGATTGTGGAAGAAGAAAGAATACTTGCAATAGATTTCGGTACAAAAAGAATTGGTTTGGCAATAACAGACCCGCTTAAAATGTTTGCTATCCCATTTGATACATTACCGAACAACATTTCAACAATAACTGCAATTTTAAAAATCATCAATGAAAAGAATGTAAAGCAAATCATTCTCGGATACCCGATAAAAGAAAGCGGTGAAGAAACTTCGATTTCTCCTTTAATAAATAAGTTCAAAAAAGAATTAGAAAACAAGACCGGTATTCAAATTCAACTGGTTGATGAAAGATATTCTTCCGATATTGCATCAAAGAGAATATTAGAATCAGTAAAATCAAAAAAGAAAAGACGTGATAAATCATTAATAGATAAAAATGCCGCTGCAGTAATCTTAGAAGATTATCTAAATTCTATCGGATAAATAAATCAAAATGTAATTGACATTTTTGCCCTTATAAGCTATTTTCGATATAAAATAAACCATTAATTGGGAGCACATCAATGACATTAGACGCATTAGGAATGATTGAAACCAAAGGATTAGTCGGAGCAATTGAAGCTGCCGATGCCATGGTTAAAGCAGCAAAAGTTGAATTAATCGGAAAAGAAACCATCGGTGGCGGATACGTTACCGTTATGGTTAGAGGTGATGTTGGTGCAGTAAAAGCCGCCACTGATTCCGGCGCTGCCGCTGCTCAGAGAGTTGGAGAATTGGTTTCAGTTCACGTCATCCCTCGCCCTCATTCTGATGTTGAACTTATTATACCAAAACGTTCAAAGTAAAATAGACCATGCTTCTTGCGTTAGGTTTAATTGAAACTAAAGGATTGGTAGGCGCTATCGAAGCCGCCGATGCTATGTGTAAAGCTGCCAATGTAAAACTTGTTAGCAAAGAAAAAGTTACAGGTGCATTGATAGTAATTAAAGTTATCGGTGAAGTTGCCGCTGTTCAATCCTCTGTTGATGCCGGTGCTGCCGCTGCGCAAAGAGTCGGGCAACTGGTTTCGGCACATGTTATTCCTCGTCCGGATGAGCAAATGGAATCTATCATTTATGAAAATCTTCCGAAAGATTCTAAAGCAAAAAAGAAATCAGAATCTCAAACAGATAAGCCGAGAGAACCGGAGGAAATTAAAGAAGCAGAAAAAGTAGATGATGAAGTTTCCGAAGATGAAGATATTGATGAATCATCTTATGCAGATGAAGTTGAAGAAGAAGAATTACCCGAAGATGAAAAATATGATGGTGACTTATTTGAAAAAGATGATGAGAGTGAAGAAGATAAATTTAAAGGTGATGAACAGATTGCCGGTGATATCCCTCCGAAATCGGAATTGCAGAAACTTAATGTACATGAATTACGTAGACTTGCGCGAAGTATAGATTCATTTCCAATAAAGGGAAGAGAAATATCAAAAGCTAACCGTCAGGTATTAATTGATTATTTTGATTCATTAAGATAATTATTTTTACCAGTGTATGATTTTTAGAACTCCACTCTTTGTGGAGTTTTTTTATATTTAAACAGATGACTAAAAAAATTATTACAATAGTTTTCATTTCTATCTTTTCGATAATGTTATGGGTGTTTGTTTCATTATCCGGCGAATATTTTTATTCAATGAAACTGCCGGTTACATTTTCCGGAATTCCTCAGAACTATGCGGTTTCCAATTATTCGGAAAAAGAAGTGCTTATTAGTTTGAAAGGACAAGGATGGCAGCTTGCTCAAATAACTTTTGGAAGTCATCCTGAATTTATAATAAACGTAAAAGAAAATCCGGGCGAACATAAAGTTTCCATCCGGAACGCACTCGATCAAAATAGATGGCTGTCTGCATCCGTTCAAATTAATGAGTTCTCACCTGAAGAACTTCGATATAGAATTGAAGCGGTCGATTCAAAAAAAGTAGCGATAAATCCGAATATTGAATTGAAATTTAGAGATGGTTTCGGACTTGTATCAGGTATTGTTCTTGAACCAGATTCTGTAATCGTTAGAGGTCCAAAAAGTGTGGTTAGAGAAATCACTGAGCTTACAACAATTAAAAAATCATACTTTAGCCTTGATAACGCCGTTAATGAAAATATTAGTTTAACACTTTTGAATAATTTGCAATTAGATGAAGAAATGGTCAAGGTTAGTTTTGATGTTCAAAAAATAGTTGACAAAGAATTTCAAGATGTTATTGTGGAGGTGAAAAATATTCCTCCATCAAAAAATCTAACGTTATTTCCGGATAGAGTTAGTGTATTTATCCGCGGCGGAATCAATTTATTAGGTAGATTAGATAAAGAACAAATAAAAGCCAGTGTAACTTTTAACCAGGCACTCAAGGATACTCTCGGTTATTTAGTGCCTATTGTAACAGTTCCCGAATACACGACTTTTATTGATACAAAACCTAACAAACTAGAATATATAATTCATCAACAATAAGAAAGTGGTATAAGAATAAAATGAGTAAGAAATTATTTATATATATCTTCAGCTTGATTGCTTTCACTCAATCGCAGTTTGCACAGAAACAAAATGATATCTATTACGAAATAGCTAAATCCATAGATCTTTTCGGAAGAGTGTATAAAGAGATAACCTTAAGATATTTAGAAGAAATTGATCCTCGTGAATTTATGATTGCCGGCATTGAAGGTATGCTAAACACGTTAGACCCGTATACAACATATATTGATGAAGCAAATCAAAAGGATATTGATTTAATTACAACCGGCAAGTACGGCGGCATCGGTGCGACTATTGGTCTGCGTAATGATAAAATAACAGTTGTAGATTTAATTGAAGGGTACTCTGCTCAAAGACAAGGTCTAAGAATAGGAGATGTAATTGTTAAAATAGATTCGATTGTAGTCGGCAAAAATAATTATGATCAATTAAGTCTTTTCATGAAAGGTGAGCCGGGGACTTTAGTTGCAGTAACAGTGCAAAGAGAAGCAGTTGAGGGGGATTTGATTTTTAATCTTATTCGGGAAGAAATTCAGATTAAGAATTTAAGCTTCTACGGTTTTTTACCGGAGGGAAGTAATAATGTTTATCTAAAACTTAGCGGTTTTTCAAGAACAGCCGGCGAAGAGATTAAGGATGCAATTTTAGAATTAAGAAAGCAAAGAAAAATTGAATCAATAATTCTTGATCTGAGAGGCAACCCCGGTGGGTTGTTAGATGCGGCAATTAGCGTAGCCGATAAGTTTCTTAAAAAAGATCAACTTATTGTTAGTGTTGTCGGAAGAGATACAAATTCAATTCAAGAATACTATTCGGTTGAACAACCGATAGCAGGTGATGCTGATTTAATTGTTATGATTGATGAAGGTTCGGCATCGGCATCCGAAATTGTTGCAGGTGCTATTCAAGATCATGATAGAGGAGTTATTCTTGGTTCAAGTTCATTTGGAAAGGGATTAGTTCAAAATGTTGTACCGCTTTCTGCTTCAACATCCTTAAAAATTACTACGGGCAAGTATTTAACACCGAGCGGACGTTCAATTCAAAAATTTAATAATGCTGATAAAAAAATTGTTTTGAAAAGTCTTTTGGAAAATGCAATTGAAGAATATAAAACAGATGGAAATCGTTCGGTTTATTCCGGTGGTGGAATTGAACCCGATACTATTATAACAAATAATTCCGGCTCTGAACTTGTACGTAATCTTTTGGCGCAAGGTTGTTTTTTCAAATTTGCTACAAATTATTTTAACACAAATCAAATTATTTCTTGGGATGAATTGAATCACGATGAAGTTTTTGATTCATTCAAAAATTATGTAAGTGTTTCCGATATCAAACTTTATTATAAAGTTGAAAGGATTATCGAACAATTGAAAACTCTGCTGCAAACTGAAAATATTAATGGAGAAATTTTAGACAAGATAAGTGAAGTTGAAATTAGATTATCCGAAATTAGAAATGAAGAACTAGACAAATATAAAGATGATGTTTTAGCTGAAATCCATCAAGAAATTTCTGCACGTATTGAAGGTAGATTAGGAAGAATTAAAACCGCACTGAACTATGATAATCAATTGAACTCGGCAATTGAAATAATTAAATCTTCTGAAAAATATAAACAGATTTTAGCTCTGGCTGAATAATAAATGGACTTAATTAATGATTAATCTTAGAATTCTTTTTCGTACTGATCCGAGAGTTCATTCCTGTCCCGATTGCAAAAAGCCGGGTACATTAAAGAAATCTCGTTCCAGAAATGTTCTTGAAAAACTTATAAAAATAATCTCACCGTTCAGCACATTCCGTTGTAAAGAGTGTGGATGGCGCGGTTATAAATCAGCGTATTTGTTTACGTCAAAATCGCTTCAAGCAATTTTTATATATATTATTTTATTTCTGGTCACCTCTTACCTGGTGAGTTTTATTTTAAAGAGGTTTATTATTAAGTAAACCGAGCTGCAGAAGTTGACTGGGAAATTGGGATAAACCTTCGAGGTAAGGATATGCGTTTTATGTAGTTTTTCCTCGAAGGTTGCTAAGATGGCTAGCAACGTTGAAGTGTCTTAACTCGTAACCTTGTAAAAAAGTTCGTCTTTGCTACGATAATTTTTCAAATAAAATCTTCTTGTATTTTCCATGTGATTACTCATCCAATTTAGTAGGATTTTAATTCTATCAAGATCCTTCTCATCGGATTTTTGAATTAAATTAATCGTGTCGTCAAAGTAATCATCAAGTGCTTTATCAAAAAGTTCGGGTTCATCAAGTTGAAAATCTTTTATAAAAAGTTTTCCTTCTAAAAGTAAAATGTAATCTTTATTTGATCCGTCGGTTACTTCAATAAATACATTAGCAGAATTAATTGGTTCTGCGAGAATAGCTGTTTTTTTGATTTGAGATAATAGAAGGTTTATTGTATCGCGCATCTGTGCAGCATCTTCATATTTTTCGATTTCTGAAAATTTTTTCATCCGGTTAAGTAATCTTTCTAAAGCAGAATCATTTTTCCCCGATAGAAACTCATAAACTTTGGCAAGTTCATTCGCATATTCTTTCTGAACTGAATTTACTTCACATGGTGCCGTACATCTTTCAATATCTGCTAAATAACATCTCTTTTTCTTTTTGAATTCTCTTTCATTGCATTCTCTCAACAAGAATGATTTATCTATAATCTCTAAAATAGATCTTACCGAATCGCGTGATGAAATTGGTCCGAAATAATCATTACCGTCAAAATCAAAAACTGATGTTGATGAAATCTTAGGTGCATGATTGTCTTTATCAACTTTTAAAAAATAACTTTGCCCGTATTTTTTTAGTTGCGAATTAAATCTTGGCTTATGCTTTTTTATTAATTCGGATTCGGTAATTAGTGCAGATAATTCCGTGTTTGTTTCTTCAAAACCTAATCGTGAAGCAGAGCTTACAATTTTTTTAGCTTTACGAATCGAGTTTGATGAAAAGTAATTTCTTACACGCTCTTTAAGCGATTTTGCTTTGCCGACATAGATTATCTTATCGTTACCATCTTTGAAATAGTAGACACCCGGTTTAGCAGGAAGAGATGAATAATCATTGCTCAGTTTTTTCTTCAATATTCGGTAAGACTTCTGCTTCGGCATATTCATAAAACTAATTAACTGACCTACTTCGTCAATATGATGCTCTTCTTGGAGTTGTATCAACATCTTATCAAGAATTTTAGCAGTAGCAGAAGCATCACCAAGCGCACGGTGAACGTGGCGATGTTTTATTTTCAAATATTTGACGACATTGCCTAATGATTTACTTGGCAGCGCCGGATAAATTTTTCTTGCCAGTTTAAGTGTACACACTTTCGGAATTTCACTGATCTCTTTACCAGCTCTCAAATACTCGGCTCGTAGAAATGATAAATCAAACGTCAGATTGTGCGCAACCAAAATTGAGCCGGAAATAAAAGCATCAATTTCTTCAATTACATCTTCAAAGTAGGGCGCATTAAGCATATCTTCATTTGTTATACCGGTAAGAAGTGTAATTTGATAGGGGATCTGCGAACCTGGATTAATTAAAGAAGAATATGTATCAATAATTTTTCCGTTTTTCATTTTGACAATACCTACTTCAATTGCACGGGCAAACTTTGCCGAAGTACCGGTTGTTTCAAAATCCAAAACAGAAAACTCGGCTTCTTCAATATTCAGGTTTGTTAAGTTGACTTCATTGTTTTTCACAAAATACCCGGCTTCAATTATCGTTCAAAAATGTCTATATTTACACTTCATTAACGAAAAAATTATGACTATAAATATACTATTCATCGGCGACATTGTCGGCAAACCCGGTATGGAAATGGTACAAACTTGGCTGCCGGGAATCAAAAATAAATATCGTGCAGATTTTATTATTGCAAATGGTGAAAATTCATCGGATGGGAAAGGATGTACTGAAAAAGAAGGTAAAGTTCTTTTCGACCTCGGGGTTGATGTTATTACCGGGGGCAATCATACTTGGGATAAACATCAATCTCAAGATTATCTTAAAGCAAATCAAAAAGTTCTTCGACCTCTAAACTATCCCAGAGGAACTTACGGAAACGGTTTTGTTATTGCAGATTCCAAGAAGGGAAAAGTTGGTGTTCTAAATTTGCAAGGACGAGCTTTCATGGCACCAATCGACTGCCCTTTTAGAGGTGCTGAATGGGCATTGCCAAAAATTACTCAAGAAACAAAAGTCATTATCGTTGATTTTCATGCTGAAGCAACTGCAGAAAAACAAGCTCTCGCTTTTTTCCTCGATGGTAAAGTTACCGCGATAATTGGAACTCACACCCATGTACAAACTGCCGATGAAAGAATATTAAAAAACGGTACGGCTTATATTACCGACAGCGGTATGACAGGTCCTTATGAGTCTGTTATCGGTATGAAGTCCGACGCAGCATTGAACAGATTTTTATTTCAAACACCTCAAAAATATCAAACTGCCGATAGTGAACTTCATTTTAGCGGATTGTTTATTAAAGCAGATACAGAAACAGGTAAAGCTTTGGAAATTGAGAGAATATTAATACCGGAATTTCAAAAAAATATTAACGGTAAGTAATTTTGTTTATGGAGCAAAAATGATCCTAATTGACGGATTAAAAGTCTCTAATGAAATTAAAGATGAACTGAAAATTAATATTGATCAGTTGACCACAAGTGGGCAAAAAGTACCGGGCTTAGTAACTATTTTAATTGGGGAAAATCCTGCATCGAAATCTTATGTGAATTCTAAAATTAAAGCTTGTGCAAAGATTGGAATGAAATCAAAGATTGAAGAAAGGGATTCGACAATAAGTGAAGAAGCATTACTTGAATTAATTGACAAATATAATAATGATCCCGAATATCATGGAATATTGGTTCAGCTTCCGCTGCCTGAACATATTGATGAGAATAAAGTTATAGAAGCAATATCACCCCAAAAGGATGTAGATGGATTTCATCCGATCAATGTCGGTAATTTGGTTATTGGTAAAGAAACTTTTTACCCGTGTACTCCTTACGGAATTGTCGAACTTCTTAAGCGATACAACATTGAGACAAAAGGCAAACATGTAGTAGTAGTTGGTAGAAGCAACATTGTAGGAAAACCGATTGCAAACATGATGCTTCAAAAGAAAGAAGGCGCTAATTCAATTGTAACAATTTGTCACTCTGCCGCCAAAGATTTGAAACAATATACATTGCAAGCAGATATATTAATAGCTGCAATAGGGCGCGCTAATTTTGTTACTGCAGATATGGTGAAAAATGATGTTGTAGTTATTGATGTTGGTATCAATCGTATTGAAGATTCATCTACTGAAAAAGGTTATCGTTTAGTTGGGGATGTAAAATTTGATGAAGTAAAAGAAAAAGCTTCTTATATTACCCCTGTTCCAAAAGGAGTTGGTCCAATGACCATTGCAATGCTCTTGAAAAATACATACGAAGCATATTTACGAATTGAAAACTAATTGTAAATAAATATATGAGCACAACAATTGATAAAATCGTTTCCCAAGTATTTACTGAAAAAGCTCTTCATGATTTTTATTGTGTAGGTAATACTTGCGTCGGCTGGGAAAGAAACGTAGTTGATCAACCGACGGCGGTAAAAAACATAATTGACCATGGAGCCGATAGAATCTCGGCAGGTATTGGTGTCGGAAGCGACTTGCCTGATACAAGTCTTGCACGGAAAATTGATCATACTCTGCTCAAACCGGATGTTACACCCGATGAGATAATTCAACTCTGTAAAGAAGCCAAAGAACATGAGTTCGCATCGGTTTGTATTAATCCTTGCTATGTATCCCTTTGTGCAGATGAATTACGTGGTACGCGTGTAAAGGTATGCACAGTAATCGGTTTTCCACTTGGTGCAAATACTACAAAAATTAAAAGAGAAGAAGCCGAAGAAGCATTAACTAACGGGGCGCAAGAAATTGATATGGTGATTAATGTTGGAATGCTTAAACAAGGTAATTATGATTATGTGTTCAACGATATAAATCAAGTAGTTCTCGCTGCAAAAAAATACAAAGCAATTTGTAAAGTGATTATTGAAACTGCATTATTAACAGACGAAGAAAAAATAAAAGCATGTATAATAAGTAAAAATGCAAAAGCTGATTTTGTTAAAACGTCTACCGGGTTCAGCAGCGGTGGTGCAACAGTCGGTGATGTTGCTTTAATGAAATATGTTGTAGGAAGTACGGTTGGCGTAAAAGCCTCCGGTGGAATTAGGACTCGTGAAGACGCCGAAGCTATGGTTGCTTATGGTGCCGATAGAATCGGTGCTTCTGCAAGCGTTAAAATCGTAAAAGGTGAATCCGGCGGCAAGGACGGTTACTAATGGTTCTTGATTTAATTATTGACAGTTCGGGGGATGGATATTCCGCATTTATTCCTTCAATAAAAGGCTGTGAATGCTGGTCTCATAGCGAAGATGAAGTTATTACAAAATCGCTCGAACTCCTTTCTTTTTACTTAAGTTTACCAGAAGATCAAGAAATTATAGTAGATAAAGCAAGAAGCACATCTCATAAAACTATTTATAAATTAGTTTTCGATAAATAGTATGCGCAAGTTTCTTACCGAAAGAAGATTAGCAAGATTAAAAAACGCATTACTGCAACGACAATTTTCTCTTTCCGTTGCAATCGAAAATATTCATGACCCTCATAACGTTAGTGCAATTTTCAGAACTTGCGATGCTGTTGGTGTACCGAAAGTAAATCTAATCTATAATTCTGAAAAGTTGCCAAAGATAAGCAAAGTAACTTCAGCATCTGCTTTTAAGTGGGTTTCCAAACAAAGATTCACTACTGTTGAAGAATGTTTTAATCACTATAAAAAAGATGGATTTAAAATTTATTCGAGTTTGTTGGATGAGAACTCCATCAGTTTATATGATCTCGATCTTACGGAAAAAAGTTTAATAGTATTCGGCAATGAACATAGAGGTGTTTCGGATGAAGCAGTCAAACTTTCAGATCAAACTTTTTATATACCTATGCGCGGTATGGTGCAGAGTTTAAATGTATCGGTTGCTGCTGCAGTTACACTTTATGAAGCGCAAAGGCAGAGATTACTAAAAGGAATGTATGACAAAACAAGTTTGTCTAAAGAAGAATTTGAATTTATGTTAAATAAATGGGCAGAGAAATGATTCAAAAAATTAAAAAAATAAGCAGGGTAAAAGGTGAATTAAAATTACCGGGTGATAAATCAATCTCGCATCGTGCCGTGATGCTCTCTTCTTTAGCCAACGGAAAATCTAAAGTAAGTAATTTGCTTGAAAGTGCCGATATAAAATCAACTATTGAATGTTTCCGAAAGTTAGGATGTTCTATTGAAAAGCTGGGCAATGAATATGTTTTTAAAGGGAAAGGTTATTATGGATTATCGCAACCGGATCAAAAATTAGATGCAGGTAATTCCGGAACAACAGCGCGATTAATAAGCGGAATTCTCGCAATGCAAAAATTCTCGTCAATTTTAATTGGTGATGAATCACTATCAAAACGCCCGATGAAACGAGTTGCGGAACCATTAAGATTAATGGGAGCAAAAATAAAATTAAGTCCACAAGAAACCTTACCGGTTGAATATTTTTCTTCCGGTAATCTGAAAGCAATAAATTATGAATTGCCTGTTGCAAGTGCTCAAGTAAAAAGCGCTGTTCTTCTTGCCGGTCTACATCTTGATGATAAATCGACGGTAATTGAAAAATTTCAAACACGTAACCATACGGAAAGAATGCTTAACTGCGATATCTCAGTTCAAAATGATAGAAAAATAATTACGGTTTCTAAAGATAATTATCCTGTTGCAAAAGAATATGTAGTCCCTTCTGATATTTCAAGTGCTGCATTCTTTATGGTTCTGGCTTTAATAATAAATGATAGTGATTTGCTGATCAAAGATGTTTCATTAAATCCGACAAGAACCGGGATTATAAAAGTGCTTCGAAAAATGGGGGGTAATATTGAGATCGAAAACGTTAAAACAATTGCCGGTGAAGAACTTGGCGATATAGTTGTACGTTCTTCATCATTAATAAATGTGGAAATAGAAAAAGAACTTATTCCCAATATAATTGATGAGATTCCAATTTTATCAGTTGCCGGATTATTTGCCGAAGGTACCTTTAAAATTAAACACGCCGAAGAATTGCGGCATAAGGAATCCGACCGAATTAAATCGCTTTGTCATAATTATAGATTATTAGGATTAGATGTAAATGAATATACAGATGGGTTTTCAATAAGCGGTGATATTAAAAATAATTATGTACTGTTCGAAAGTTTTCATGATCATAGAATTGCGATGGCTTTTTCAATTTTATCTTCGGTAATATTTAACGATGCGGAAATAAATAATTTTGATTGTGTTGCTATATCAAATCCGCATTTCCTTTCACAACTAAAATCAATAAGTGAATAATTTACAACTCGATGATCTGATGCTCAAACTTATTAATCAAGATTTGATCGAAAACCCATTTAAGAATATCTATTCCATACTTATTCGCAAAGTAGATAAAGCTTAATTCACGTTCTTGCAAATTATTATTTGGATAAACAACACTGCGTACTTTTTCGATTTGACGTAAAGCTGTTTCGTGCTGACGTTCTCTTGCTCCCTTAGCTTTATTAAATAGAACATCCAAATTACTAACGGAACGTTCGCGGGATTTCTCTACCGGGTCTATTAATGTTTTATCAACATCCTCAAGCTCTTTTTTCAACTGTTCAAAAATTTCATTGATCTCTTTTTTAGATTTGTCAAAGATCGGTTCAATGTTAATATCGGAAAGGAGATTAATTATTTTTTCATTTAATGTATCTTCTTCCGCGAAGAAATCAGCGATATTTAAATTATTTTTTTCAATAATATTTTTATGCTGTGTTTCAAGAATAGTAACGGAAGAGCGGGGATACACAATTGGCTGCTGAAGGTTGAACTCTTTATACATCGGAATTACTTGTGCGAAATAACTAATCTCACCGGGACCGGCAACGTACATACCGGTAGGGAAGAGAAAGTCTTGACAAATCGGTCGAAGTATAACATTCGGGCTGAATCTTTCCGGTTCCTCTTTCAACATTATCAGTAAATCGTCCTTGGAAAATTTTTTTCTTTTCCCTTTTAATCTGAATTCTTCGTCAACAGGCTCAATTAGGTAACGACTTTCGTCTTCTTGTAAGAAAATATTGATCGGTTTTATTTTTACTTGAGCATGATAATATTCCTCTAGCTCAGCACTTGTTTTTACAACATCCTCACTGTGTTCTCTAAAATCTTCAATTTCTTTTTTGAATACCGGTTTTAACAATTTTTTTACTTTTGGATTGGTGGGATTAAAAATAATCAAGCCGGCATCATCAAAAAAATCAAATAATAAATCGGAGAAAGCTTCTTGAAAAGTTCTACCCGGTTGATAATAATTTTTTAATTGATCGATTAAATCTTTTTTGAAATCTGTATCTCTAAGAGATTCGCTGAGTTCATTAAATAAATCATAGATGTTGTTGTTAAATTTAATATTGGCAACACTGCCGCGGTTGGTTTCTTCATCTAGTCCGTCTTCATAATTGATACTTTTAAGAAGATTACCGTTATCAATAATTTTTAATGATCTTACTTCGTCAAAGTCGTGGTCATCACCCTCCATCCAAAAAACCGGAACAAACTTATATTCGACAAATTTTTCTTTTAGATGTGAACATAATTTTATTGCAGTAACAATTTTATAAAATGTGTAGAGCGGACCACCAAAAATTCCTAATTGCTGCCCGGTTACAACCGCAATTGTATTCGGTTCATCCAATAATTCGATGTTTCTTTGAGTTTGTTTTGAAAGCTGCTTCCCGCTGTACTGTTCAAATATAATTTGCTTTAATTCTGCAAGATGATATCTTTCTTGCGATACAATGTTTTCGAAAACTTCAGAATATTTCCCGGTGTCCCGAAAATTTATTTTGTAAAATCGTTCGGTATTTTCAAACTCGTAAAGGTAATCCAAAAAAAGATTTTGATGTGACGGCAGATCAGCATAATTAATGAACATTTTCGCCCCTTGAATTTCTATTCTACAAAGATATAAAAGATTCTATTTTTATAATAATGAGCAATGTTACAATAAATTGTTCCATAAATTTGGTAATTAAGTTATATTTTGCAAGGTCTGTAAATCTTAATTGGGAGTGAAATTGCAAAATAAAAATCTTATTACAGTAGATTTAGGCGGAACTAAAATTCTCTCTGCGCTGATAAACGGTCAAGATCAAATAATTGATCGTTTCAAAGAATCAACAAAAATTACCGGTGAGATTGAACCGATTATTGAAGGAATAAACAATAGTATTAATAAATTACTCGAAAATAATTCACTTACTCAAAAGGATATTAAAGCTATTTGTTTAGGTGTTCCGGGGACAGTTAATCCGAATACTGGATTAATCGGTTATGCTCCAAATCTTGGTATAAGAGATTATAACATTAAAGAAACTTTATCAAAATATTATAATATACCTATATTGATTGAGAACGATGTTAATCTAGCCGGTTTGGGCATACAGCAAGCTGAATTAAAAGAAAATGTAAAAAATATGCTTGTAGTTTTTATCGGAACAGGCATCGGTGCTGCATTATTCATAGATGGAAAAATTTATAGAGGTTCTTCTTTTTATGCCGGTGAAATAGGTCATATGAGAATCAATCCAAAAGGTAAACCATCAAAGAAATCGAAATTAACATTTGAAAACATTGCCAGTCGTACTGCCGTTGTAAATGCAATTGTTGACGAAATTAAAAAAGGGAAGAAAAGTTATTTAAGTGATATTGTTAAGAAGGGGAAGCGTATCAAAAGTAAATCTTTAAGAGCAGCAGTTGAAGTAGAAGATAAACTTGTGATAGAATATCTTTCAAGGTCTGCCCGGGTTATCGGATCGGTGCTTGGAAGTATAGCTACTCTATTAAACTTAGATAGTATTATGCTCGGCGGAGGTGTTATTGAAGCATTGAATGATTTCATGTTACCGAAGATTCGTAAAGCGTTTAATACAGCCGTGCTGCCCGAGCCCGGTAAAATTGTTAAGATAGATTATACAAGATTAGGCGATGATGCTCCTTTATTCGGCGGTATAAAACTGGCTCAAGAATTTTTAGAAAGTTGAGAGGAATATTCGTTTTCTATTGATTCAATTTCTGCAGTTACTTCTGTCCATCGTTCATAATTTGCTTCAAGCGTATTTTGAATAACGTCGTATCTTTGCTTTATTTTTTTTATGCGTTCGGCTTCGTTATAAAATGTTGGATCAGCTAAATCGGTTTCAACCGAGATTTTCTCACTCTCTAATTCTTCAATTTCTTTCTCGATAATTTGGAGCTCTTTTTTCAGATTAACCGTAGCTTTATATTTTTCCTGCCGCAGTTCTGCAACTCTTCTTTTTTCTTCTTTCTTAAGATTCTTGTTTTTACTTTCTGAAGCAGAAGTTGTTTGCTCAACTTGTAGTTTTTCCAAATAGTAATCAATTGTTCCGGGATATTCTTTTATTCTTGAGTTTCTGATTTCAATTACTTTATTAACTACCGGACGAATAAAATCAATATCGTGAGAAACTATTATCAGTGTCCCGTTAAATTTCAGTAATGCATTCTGTAATATTTTTTTAGATTCAAAATCAAGATGGTTGGTTGGCTCGTCAAGAATAATCATATTAGCTTTTTGAATTAATATTTTTGCGAGTGCCAAACGGCTTTTCTCACCGCCCGAAAGAACTTTTACTTTTTTAAAAACATCATCATCGGAAAAAAGAAATGAGCCTAAAATTGTTCGAATTCTTCCGATTGTTAAATCGTCTGTAACTTCGCTTAAAGTATCAATAAGATCATATTCCGGGTTAAGATCTTCCGTTACTTCTTGTGCATAATATGATATATAAGTGTTGTAGCCAATATGCATTTCGCCTTCAGTAGGAGATAATTTATTGGAAATTATTTTTGCGAGTGTTGTTTTACCCGCACCGTTCGGACCGACAAATGCAATTTTATCGCCACGATGTATCTGTAAATTTACATTTTCAAAAACCGGTTCCTTTGTGTAAATTTTTGAAATACCTTTGAGTTCTACCGGAACAGCACCGCTTCTTTCTGCTTCGGGAAAATGAATTTCAATTTTATTTTCACTTTCCGGTGCTTCGATTGTCTCCATCTTTTCGAGCATCTTAATTCTGCTCTGCACTTGTCTTGCTTTTGTATTCTTATATCTGAACCGCTCGATAAACCTTGTCATTTGTTTCACTTCACGTTCTCTACTCTTAATTTGATTTATAAGCTGCTCGTCCCTCTCTTTTTTAAATACAAGATACCTTGCATAATTTCCGTTGAAGACATTTACTTTTTGATTGAATATTTCGATAGTTCTATTTGTAACACTGTTTACAAAATGCTGATCGTGTGAGATTAATATCAGTGTACCTTTATAATTACGGAGAAAATCTATTACCCATTGCAGCGAGTCAATATCAAGATGATTTGTAGGTTCGTCAAGAAGAAGTATATCATTTTCGGCAAGTAAAATTTTTGCAAGTTCAATCCTCATTTGCCAGCCGCCGGAAAACTCATCGGTTAGTCTGTTGAAATCAGATTCTTTGAATCCAAGTCCGCTTAAAACTTTACCAATTTTTGAATCAATTTCATAATAACCGATTTCTTCTTTTTGATGATGAATATCACCAAGCCTATGGATGAGATCATGCTTTATTTTATTATCATTTGAAGATTTCAATAAATCATTAATTTCGCTTTCTTCCGTATCTAATTTTATTGCTTTACTAAATGTTGACTTTACTTCATCGAATAAAATCTTTCCTTTGAAATGGAGAAAGTCTTGAGGCAGGTAACCGATATTAATCCCTTTCTGCTTTTGAATAATACCGGATTCAGGTTGTTCAATTCCTTTTATTAATTTAAGCAGAGTAGACTTGCCCGTACCGTTGGAGCCAACAAGTGCAAATTTATCGCCGGGGTTAATACGGATATTAACATTGTTAAATAAGTACTTACCGGAAAATTGAACGGAAATATCTATAAGATCAATCATAGTGGAATTATTCTCTTAAAATTGCAACCTTGGCTTTTGATACATTTGAACCATCTTCATCATGAGCAACGATTAAATATATACCGCTCGGGACTAAATTACCCTCCATATCTTTCGCATCCCAAAATCCAACTCGTCCTCCCGGCGTAACAATTTCTCTAACTAACTTTCCGCTTATGGTCAACACTTTTATTGTAGAGTTTGCGATTAGTCCGTCAATGGTAATGTTCTGATTAAAATTATTGTTAACGATTACCGGGTTGGGATAAACAAAAAGTTCATCAAAACTTTCTCGTGGAGAAACCGAAGTTGTTTTTAATGCGGATAATCCAAAGTCTGTTCCGATATAGACAATTCCGTTTGTCTTATCAATTGCTAAGCTCTTAATTTCATTTGAAGGGAGAGGGCTGTTTTCCGTGTTGTAGCTATTAATCACAACTGTCCCGTCTTCGGAAAGATGGAAAAGTCCTTGCATTGTTCCAACCCATTTTTGATTAAGCGGGTCAACTTTAATTTCTGTAATTGTTTGCTGTCGTAAACCTAAAACTGTAGAAATTCGAGATGTCGGTGTTGACGGTTCGGGAATAATATTAACACCCAAGTTTGTACCAACCCACAAAGCACCGCGCTGATCCAGAGCAAGGGAAGTTATTGCATTGCTGGCTAAACCATCGGAAGAACGAACCCAACCCATTTTATCATCGTTGGGATTATTAAATGTACCGTTCTCATTAAAATAGTAAAGACCAACATTCCCAACTGTAATAGCAAACCATTTTGTATCGTATTGATCGATTGCTAAATGGAAAGCAAGATCACTTTCGGTAACAACCGGATTTTTAAATTCAAATCCATGAACATCACCGGAAGGTGTTATCACGGAAAGAGGTTTCCTTTCTGCAGACAGTAAATTAAGAACCCAAATATTTCCTTTGGAATCTGTTTTAACATCAGATATTACTAAGAAATTAGGATCTGCCGGAACACCGGCAATATTCGAATTTTGTGCTGTATAATTTGTTATAATGTTATCTTTTAGAACAGTTAATCCTCGTCCCCAATTACAGAAATATTTAGTATTGTCACTTCCTGCAAAAACTTTATGATAAGCATTCGATATAATTTCCGGGTTGTTCTCGCGGCTTATTAAATTCCATGATGAACCATTAAAATGCATAACTCCTATACCGAAAACATCTTGTCCTGTTCCTACCCACAATTCACCGTCGTTATCAGCTGCTAAACTCAAAAATGCATTGTTCGCCGGACCTTCAGGGACTAATAATTCATAATTGCCGGAACTAATTTTCAGTAAACCTGAATTTGTTGCTGCAAATACTAATCCTGTAGAGGTAACATAAATATCGTTAATTATATAATTCTCATTATTTTCAAAAACAACTTCTGAATTTCCTGAAGATATTTTATGAATTTTATTCCTGCCGGTTTCCAAAGAAACTATAAAGAGTTCGGTTTGAGAAGCAGATATATTTCTTGTATCTATTCCGCTAAAGGCAAAAGGAATCCAATTATTATTTTCAAACTTAAGAACACCTGAACTTGTCGCTGCTAAAACATCGTTATTAAATCTTGTAAACTCGTAAGCATTGTTTGCCGGGAAACCTGAATTAAAGAAATATGAGTTCCATGATTCTGGAGCAGATAAATTAGTAGAATTAGACCTTTGAACCGCTACTCCATTATTTGTTATCACAAAAAACCTATTAAACTTTGCACTTGATCTAACAGAAATTGTTGCATCAAAGTCACCGAATTTTATAAATGTATCATAGAAGGAAAAATCTTTCGGATTAATTAGTGAAAGACCAAATGCCGTTGAGACATGCATTGTATCTCCAAAAGCTTCTATCTTGTTAATATTTTTTTGAGAAAAGTTTGAGTTAAGTATATCGTTTATTTTCCTTATTGAGCCGCTCTGAAAATCATAAATGTTAATCATACCCGGTTGTGCGCCAAGTTGTGTACCAAACCAAATTTGATTTATATTGTCAATTGCAACTGTTGTCAACAATGGACTTGAAAGTCCCTCGCTAGTTCCTAATTGAAGGAAAGTCGAAGAAGAGTTTTCATATAAGAATGCTCCTCCGGTTGTAGCACACCAGATTTGATTGTCATCTTTAGATGTGACCGCGACAATTTCTTTCTTGCTGGAATAACTAGTCCAGGTTCCAATTCCTTGACCTAATAATAAATTAGTAATCAATAAGAAAACCACTAAGGATACTGTTTTTGCAATCATACTTTACCTGCTAATATG
>OMKS01000818.1_pt1 | contig 28938 bp, 25 predicted proteins | sample 1674721 | NCBI WGS metagenome assembly OMKS01 (sample SAMN06264996, study PRJEB25208) | sediment metagenome | isolation source: hot spring sediment | place: USA: California | collected 2014-09-02 | reverse complement strand
GGTTACCCTAACGAAGCTCACTGCTAACGCAATTTTGTAAAATCACGCGCAGCACCCATTAACTTGACAACCCCGGTGCCAGCCCTGGGGTTGTAAAGCGAACGTAAAGAATCAGTCACGAAGGAATGGTTAACCATGCACGAAGTAGCGTTTACGCAGCGAGATCTACAGCACCGCAGCGCTAAAGAAGACCGGGATGTTTGCTCATAGAGCGTGGTCTACAAAAGAAGCGCCGTGCTTAGCGAATACCTTTACTCACACCCCGCAGGTCACGTTTTTACCGCTGAACGAGACATCACAGCCAGTAACGAAAAATCCGACCGTGTAACCGCAGCGATACACAAACGCGACCAGGGTGCACGCCTGCGGGTTTGGCAGGGTCAGCACAACGGACTCATTTTATACGTCCTTTCGCCCATGCCGAGCGCTTCGGCGAGGTTAAACTGGCGCTCGACCGCAATGCCGAAGAGCTCATGGATGAGATCCCGGTCTGCGGCTGCTCGTATGAGGTCATGGGAGGCCTGCTCGATACTCAGGAGATCACGTGAGGCGAGCGCGCCGAGATCAGGCAGCAGGGGCTCTTCCTGGAAGGTGCAGTCACACATCGCGGTAATGTCCGTGAGGAAATTGATGAAGCAGCGTTGCGTGCCGAACTTTCTGAGCACCGCGTTTGCCACTTCGACCAGAGCCGTGAAGTACCGCTCATCCCACCCCTCCGGGTAGTAGAGCGCACCGGTCGGGCAGGCGGAGACACAGCGCGCACAGCCGATGCACTCGTGCGTGTCAATGACCGGGCGACCGTCATCCAGCTGGATGGCCGCGTACGGACATGCAGTTATGCAGCTCTCGCAGCGCTCGCACGTGTCGTCGTCAACCCGAGGAATCGCGAAGCGGTACACCGCTCGTTTGCCGTTCTTGGAGCAGCAGCCCATGCCGAGATCCTTCAGTGCGCCGGCGTAGCCAACGCTGATATGCCCGGTGCAATGAGATAGCACGACCAGGTAGTCAGCTTCGTAGATCACCTGTCCGAGCTCTACCTCAGTGACGAGCTTACCGTTGGTCTCGACCATCACACCATGCTCGCCCGTCAAGCCATCAGCGATGAACACGGGCGCGCCAACCGTGGCGAAATTGAACCCGTTTCGTCGCGCTGTTTCCAAATACTCGACCGCATTGTGCCGCGCACGGTGAATCAGGGTAGTGGTATCCGTGAGGAACGGTTTGCCACCTGCTTCTTTGATCGCCGTGACGAGTTCGCGCACGAATGGCGGGCGTATGAAGCGGTAATTGATCAGTTCGCCCATATGGAGCTTCACAGCTACAAGGGCATCACGCTCTATGTCCGCGACGGAGTGGAGCAACGTACGCACGCTGGCGGGGGTGTGCAGTGCAGGGAGCCGATAAACCTCAGCCATGCCTATCAAGTAGTACGTTGTTCATAAATGCTTTAATTTGAAAGACGACCGCTGATGCCGCAGCGAAGTGGGGAGAAGTGGAAGTGTGGACGGATTACGATAGCACTAAAAACGCTTCTGTGGATCTGATACTACCATACGAAACCGCGAAACCGCCTAAAAAAGGAAGAGACACCACCATATGGCTCACCAGCTTTTTTTTAGCCACAAAGTATCGCAGAAGCCCAACCTGAGCGCACGCTTTAGCATATCACGGCGTTTTTTTTCCAGCATTTTTTTTAAGGCCCGGAGCGTACCGCACTCGCGGATTCACTTAAAACCGCGGGAAGAAATAGTACTTTTTCTCCTTTGCGCTTCTCTGTCTCCAAAACGAGTAGCTATTCACCACGATCAATAGTATTCCTGTACCAACAAAGATATAACCAATTTTCGTGATATGTGATAGTGACGGATCTTTGAAAGATGCTGCCATAATGCTATCAATGCCAAAAGCTAGTAGCAGGGCACCAGCACCTAACGTCCAGTTGTAGGATAAACTTATTAATACGAATCCCACAGCGGCAATGATCATAATAGCAACAACGGAAACTAAATAGAAGCGCGAGTCATTATTAAGTAACCTGATGTAATTAAAGTGCATTATTATCGGGATGCTCAGCACCATGATAAATCCTAAAATGAGTAATTTCGTTTTACGCGGTATCACCTTTTATCTCCTCTCGTTATCCACTCTATCTGCTGTATCCCAGTAATCCGATTCCATACTTCCTCAGGTGCGGTTATGCCGCTAACGCAACCAACGTTTACGTCTGCCCAGTTAGCGAACGTGAGTATGACCCGAAACTTCGTATAAGTCACGCTTCCGCGAGTCATTTGTAGCGCACCCGCTATAGGTGAACTAGGTAAGAAGCGAGATATAAGCCTTTCGATTTCGTGCACGCTGAGCTCATGCTCGCTAGGAATCGCATGTCAGCATCACCCGGCAAGCGTGCAGAAGGCAGAAGCTAGAAGACGCCGGTAAAACTCACTCAACGGGCCGTGTGCATACGCGACCCTGCGGCGTTCGTCCTGGTTTATACACGGTAACGCGGTACGCGGGGTCAGTATCGCCGTGATCAGCGCCGATTCTAGCGGTAATTATGTATACCTGTACTGAACGTGCGACTCCAATCCAACCCTTGAAGACTCGCAGCCGGTGGCATCGCACCCACGCACGGCTATCGCTATATTTATTTACCGTAAGAACTAATTGCTTAGCTGGGCGGTGAAGAACCATGAGAGTGGTCGTCATTGGTAGATGGGACCCGGCGAAATTCAAGGAAGTAAGTATCCGCTTTTTTAACCTGCTTGAGGGAGACGTACCGGGTGAAATCCTCCGTGCGTATAAGAAGATCACCTTTCACGCCTTCGAATTCCCGAGCGCCTTTGGACAAAATTGCGTGGTAATGGTCTGCGAAGCGGATGAGCTGACGTTAGCCACATTCGCACGCTATTGGGCGGATGTGATGTCGCTTGAAGTTATTCCCTCCGTTCCGTTCGATGTGATCGCGATGCAAAGGGCGGACCGCGAATGAGGAGAAGCGGCCCGGGATCGTTTCACGGTCTCGCAGCACACCCGCAGCAGGAAGGAACCACCGTGGCGAATAGAAAGCAGAGAATAACGCACGAGGAGGAGGAGCGGAACTGAACGATTTGTGAATAGCTCGCTGCCGCCGCTGGCATTCACAGGATCGTTCTGACTTGAGGAATCGCTTCTTCTATCTGTATTGAATGCGCTCCTCCATATATTTATTGGTGGTATCCCTATTTAAGCTTTGCGGTTCTTTCTTTGGGGCTGTCAAGTTGTTGGGGTTGGTGATTTACGGGACCCATCACAAGCGGTATTTTCCACCCCTGCGGCATACTTTTCGAGCCGATTTGCCTGTAGCACCCATAAACTTTACAGCCGCGGTTCTTGTTTTCCCGTTCTTTCCTTATCTTATCGTGGGACTGCTGCTGCGGTTATCGACTGAGGATTGATTCACGGACTCGCAGTTCTCTCGTTCGTTGCAGCGCCTCAAAATCGCCTCAAAGCAATGATACTCATCGGATAGCATATCTCAGGTATATGTTACCGGCGCAAGGATCCCGACAGCACGCTCCTTTTGCGGTATACCGTTCTGCTTTATTATGTTAGCGGCGCAGCTCAGTTTGAGTTGTATCGCCGGTATCCCGTTAGTTTAGCAGGTCGTTTCCAGCCAGTGCGCGGATAAGATCGCGAGATCTATGAAGGTGACCACACCATCCTCGTTGATGTCGTAGCGCGGAAATGGTGAGGTTGGAGTCTCAAGCCAGTGTGCGGATAGTATCGTCAGATCTATGAAATTCACGATACAGTCCTCGTTGATGTCCCATCTGCCTAGCGGTTCTTCTGCTTTTACCAGCGGCAGCCAATCGCCACCGTCTACTATATTACCATAGGGATTATGGGGGATTTGGGTGTTACCAAGACCATCGCCATCCGTATCCTCACCGGCATAATCGCTCCAGTAGTTGCCGCCGAGCCAGGAGCCGCCGACGATGTTCGTGCCAGGAGTCTTGGAGATGTTCCAGATATTGAGCCCATTATCATGGGCGTTTTGGGTGTTATCGAAGTAGTTATTATAGATGCGGTTGGTGCTAGAATTATACAGCCAAATGCCGAAGCCGTTGTTCGAGGCGGTGTTGCCGGTAAGAGTATTGTTGTTACTCGAAAACCGCAGGCGAATACCTTGGTTGTTGTTCGAAGCGGTGTTGCCCATCAGAGTGTTGTTACTCGAAGAAGACAAGTAAATGCCGTAGTCTGAGTTGTTCGATGCCGTGTTGGTCGTCAGCGTATTGTTATTGCTCGAAGAATACAGGTGAATGCCGGTGCCGTTGTTCGCGTTAGCGGTGTTGCCTGTTAGAGAGTTATTGCTCGAAGAATACAGGTGAATGCCGGTGCCGTTGTTCGCGTTAACGGCGTTACCCGTCAACATGTTGGTGCTCGAAGAATCCAGGTAAACGCCGACGCTATTGATCGAAGCGGTGTTGCCCGCCAGAGTATTGTCGCTCGAAGAAGACAAGTAAATGCCGTCTCCGTTGTTCGAGGCGGTATTGCCCGTCAGAGAATTGTTGTTCGAAGACTCAAGGAGAATGCCGTAGCTGTTGTTCGAGACGGTGTTACCCGTCAGGGTATTGTCGCTCGAAGGCCACAGGTAAATGCCGTAGGAGTTGTTCGAGGCAGTGTTGCCAATAAGCGTGTTGGTGCTCGAAGACCACAGGTAAATGCCGTAGTAGTCGTTCGAGCTGGCGGTGTTGCCCGACAGAGTAGTGTTGGTGCTCGAATCATAAAGATAAATGCCGTAGTAGTTGTTCGAGGCGGTGTTGTTTATAACAGTGTTGTTATTTGAGTACACCAGGATCCCTGAATTGCACGCGTTTATTGCTGTAAAGCCGTCCACTGTAATGCCGTTTGCGTTTAACGTGATCGCACTGCCGCTCCCACGAGCATCTACAACAGGTTTGCCACCGCCCGTGTCTATCCCCTTTAAAATGAGCTGCTGGTATACATTCACGATCTCGTTGTAGGTCCCGCTGTGCACCTCAATGGTGTCTCCGGGTTGTGCGTTGTCAATCGCAGCCTGTATGCTGGTATACTCACAGCCGCTCGGACAGACGGTATGGGTATCCGCAGCACAGCCACCATCCACGAACGCCAACACTGTCAGGAGACCCGCACAGAGCAAACCAACCCAAATCCTGCTCCTTTCGTTTATCATTCTTCCACCTCCCGCTACAACTTCGGCTAGTCCAAGATGCCACAGACTAACGTGATACGGTAGGAAGGCGGCTACAGATAAGCCTTTCGGTTTCGTTTGTGCACGCTCAGCTCATGGTTGATAGGAATCACACGCCGAAACCTTCTTCTCACGCTAATCGTATCGTCGGTATCCAGTCCTCGTCCCGCTTACCGTTGATGTCCACGGACTTCATCCTTTCTGTTCCTAGCAGGTGGTTTCCAGCCAGTGTGCGGATAGTATGGTCAGATCAATGAAGTTAACCACCCCATCCTCGTTGATATCGTAGCGTGGATACGGTGCTGTGGTTACCTCAAGCCAGTGTGCGGATAGTATGGTCAGATCAATGAAATTAACGATAGAGTCTTCGTTGATGTCCCATCTGGCCGGCGGTGCTCCTGCTTTAACGAGCGGCAGCAAATCGCCACCGTTTTGGATCTCGCCGGAAGCGTTGTAGGGGAGCAGTGTGTCACCTAATCCGTCATCACCTAGATCCTCTCCTGTATAGTCGCTCCAGTAGTTGCCGCCGAGCCACGAGCCGCCGATGATGTTCGTGCCTGCAGTCTTCGAGATGTTCCAGGTATTGTTACCATCATCGTAAGCGTTGTTTGTGTTGTTGAAGTAGTTGTTATGGATGTGATTGTTGCTCGAACCACCCAGGCGAATGCCGTACTGGTTGTTCGAGTGAGCGGTGTTGCCCGTCAGCGTATTATCGTTGCTCGAAGAAGCCAGCCTAATACCGGAACCGGTGTTCGAGTGAGCGGTGTTGCCCGTCAGCGTGTTGTGGTCCGAACTAAGCAGATAAATGCCGCTGTAGGAGTTGTTCGAGGCGGTATTGCCCGTCAGCGTATTGTAGCTCGAAGCATCCAGGCGAATACCCTCGTAATCGTTGTTCGCAGCACTGTTGCCCGACAGGGTGTTGTAGCTCGAATACAAGCGAATACCGTAATTGTTGTTCGAGGCGGTGTTGTTCGTAAGCGTATTGTTGTTACTTGAAGAGGCGAGGTAAATGCCGTAGTAGGTGTTGTTCAAAACGGTGTTGCCCGTCAGCGTGTTGGTACTCGAAGAAGACAGGTCAATGCCGTATCGGTTGTTGTTTGAGACGGTGTTATCCGTAAGCGTATTGTTGTTGCTCGAATAATCCAGGCGAATGCCGCTGTAGTTGTTCGAGTAAGCGGTGTTGTCGGTCAGGTTGTTGTTGCTCGAACCGAGCAGAGAAATGCCATCAGAGTTATTCGCGGCGATGTTGCCCACGAGCTTGTTGTAGAAACTCTCACCCAGTTCGATGCCGTCGCCACTGTTCGCGTGAGCGGTGTTGCCAGTAAGAGCGTTGCTGCTCGAAGCTTCCAGGAGAATGCCGCAGCCGTTGTTCGCGTGAGCACTGTTACCCGTCAGCGTGTTGTTGTTGCTCGAAAAGGACAGGCTAATTCCACTGCCGTTGTTCGAATGAGCGGAGTTACCCGTCAGCGTGTTGTTGTTGCTCGAAGAAGACAGGTGAATACCATACCGGTCGTTTGAGTGAGCGGTGTTACCCATCAGTATGTTGGTACTCGAAGACCTCAGGCGAATACCGTGCCAGTCGTTCGAGTGAGCGGTGTTACCCGAAAGAGTATTGTTGTTGCTCGAATCATCCAGGTAAATGCCATGGTGATTGTTCGCGGCGGTGTTGTCACTCAGGGTGTTGTTGCTGGAAGCATACAGGTCAATGCCGTCGTAAGAGGTATTTGAAGCGGTGTTTTCAGTCAGCGTGTTGTAACTTGAATTTTCCAGGTAAATGCCGTTGGAGTTGTTTAAAACGGTGTTGCCGGTCAGGGTGTTGTTGCTCGAATAAGCATACAATCCAATGCCGTGAGTGTTGTTCGCGGCGGTGTTGTCAATCAGGGTGTTGTTGCTGGAAGAAGACAGGTAGATGCCACGGTTGTTCTTCGAAGCGGTGTTTTCGGTCAGCGTGTTATAGCACGAATCACGCAGTTCAATGCCCCAGCTGCTGTTCGAGACGGTGTTGCCCGTCAGGATGTTGTTGTCCGAAAAATGCAGATAAATGCTGTAGAATACGGTGTTCGCAGCATTGTTGCCCGTCAGGGTGTTGTTGCTCGAATAAGACAGCCAAATGCAGCTGTAATCGCTGTTCGAGACGGTTTTGCGGTTCAGGGTGTTGTAGCTCGAATAATCCAGGCAAATACCGTAGTAGTTGTTCAAGACGGTATTTTCTGAAATAGTGCAGTGATCGACTCGAGTAAGATATACCCCAGCCTTTGGAAAGCCCGTTGCATTTTGAACCGTAAATCCGCTGATGTTCACCCAATTTGCAGTTACGCTAAACACATGATCGTTTGGATCTAATGCGTTTACGATACAGTTCGCAGAGCCATTCTCAGAGCGAATCGTTACATTAGCGACAGTAACACGAATATTTTCGGTATAGATGCCGTCTCTGACGATGATGGTGTCATAAGGATTTGCTACGTCCTCCGCTGATTGAATCGTCGTGTAGGTCTCACCAGGCCCCACGAAGATATCCGCTGCACTCACCATGCCTAGAGTCAGCGTAAGCGCGCCAATCGCACTAATTGCTGTAATAAAAAGCCAAATCGCTTTTCTCGAGGTAGTCATTTTTACCCCCAAACGCCCATTCGCCGTTTTCATACTTAATACTTTCGCTTCTGTTCTGTAAACGTTCAACTCCTGACTGCTAGAACCTACACGCCAGAACCATCCAGAGCGGAAGCCTGCATGAAGCTGGAAGAACGCGAGAACACGCGGAAGCGAGTGGTCTTATCGCCTCTTCGTATCTTCACGTTCAGTACAGCCGTAAAGCCGGTATCCACCCCTCGTGCCGTTTGCTTGCCGTTGACCTTCTTTTCGTTGTTTTAGCCGGTCGTTTCCAGCCAGTGCGCTGACAAGATAGTCAAATCAATGAAGTTAACCACGCCATCCTCGTTGATATCGTAGCGTGGATACGGTGCTGTGGTTACCTCAGACCAGTGAGCGGATAGTATCGTCAGATCAATGAAATTAACGGTGCAATCCTCGTTGATGTCCCATCTATCCGGTTGCTCTTCTGCTTTAACGAGCGGCAGCCAATCGCCACCGTTTACTATGTTACCCGCGGAATTATAGGGTAGTAAGGTGTCACCAAGGCCATCGCCATCCGTATCTTCGCCGGCATAATCGCTCCAGTAGTTGCCGCCGAGGTTGGGACCGCCGATGATGTTTGTGCCCGCCATTGTCGAGCTGTTCCAGATATTGTTGCCGTCATCGTAAGCGTTTATTGTGTTGTCGAAGTAGTTGTTGTAGATATGGTTGTTGTTTGAGGCCTCTTCCAAAGAAATGCCGCACGTATTGTTCGAGACGGTGTTGCCGGTCAGCGTGTTGTTGTTGCTGGAAGAATACAGGTAAAATCCACAGTAGTTCGCTCGTGCAGTATTATTGGTGATAGTGCAGTTATTTACCCAATCGAGCGAAATACCTTCAGTATTGTTCGAGGCGGTGTTACAGGTCAGCGTGTTGTTGTTGCTGGAAGAATACAGGTAAAATCCACAGTAGTTGTTCGAGGCGGTATTACCAGTTAGAGTGTTGCTGCTCGAATACTGCAGGTAAATGCCTTCGTGGTTGTTCGAGGCGGTGTTGTTCGCGATCGTATTGCCGCTAGAGAAGCCTAAACTGATTCCTACAGACCCGTCGCTGACATTCTGGTTCTCTACGACCACGTTGGTGCAATTTGCGAGGATGACCTGCCCCCCACCCAACGGTACTGTGCCGCCGACCTGGTCCTTCCAGTAATACACCGGCTTGCCGTTCACGGTGTTCGAGGTGTCTATGGAGTGCGTGTTCCAGTGCTGTAATCGTTTACCCAAAATGACTATTCCGTCCCCGACCATGGTGTTGTTCCTGATCGTGGTGCTGTTGGAGTACCAGAGGATGGTGCCTTCGGTGTTGTTCGAGGCGGTGTTGGCCGTCAGCGTGGTGTTGCTCGAATCATACACGTAAATCCCGTAGCAGTTGTTCGAGACGGTGTTGGCTGTCAGCGTGTTGCTGCTCGAACCATACAGTTCGATGCCGATGTAGTTGTTCGAGACAGTGTTGTTCGAGATAGTGCAGTGCTGCACCCCTGACCCAAGATATATTCCCGCCCATCCAAAGCCCGTTGCATTTTGGACCGTAAATCCGCTGATGTTCACCCAATTTGCAGTTACGCTAAACACATGGTTGTTTTGATCCGATGCGTTCACGAAACAGTTCGCAGAACCATTTTCAGAACGAATGGTCACAGTATCGACGGTAACATCAATATTTTCGGTATACATGCCGTCTCTGACGATGATGGTGTCAAAAGGGTCTGCTGCGGCTACTGCTGATTGAATGCTATTATAATCACAGCCACTCCCGCATACAGTATAGGTATCCGCAGCGCAGCCACCACTCACGAGCGCCAGCACGGTCAGGAGAACCGCGAATAGCAAACATTTCCAAATCCCTCTTCGTTCGCTTCTCATTTTTCACCTCCCGCTACAACTTCGGCTAGTCTTGGATGCCCTAGACTGACGTGATAAGGTAGGACGGATGTGTGATATATGCTTTTCGATTTCGAGCACGCTCAGTTTATGATCGCCAGCTAATACCGCCTTATCGCCGGAATCCACCCCTCGTGCTGCTTGCCGTTGCGGTCCACGAACTCCGTCTTATTCGTTGCTTAGCAGGTCGTTTCCAGCCAGTGCGCTGACAAGATTGTTAAATCAATGAAGTTAACCACCCCATCCTTGTTGATATCGTAGCGTGGAAATGGTGCGGTGGTGGTCTCAAGCCAGTGTGCAGATAGTATCGCCAGATCAATGAAATTAACGGTGCAATCTTCGTTGATGTCCCATCTGCCCGGCGGCGCACCTGCTTTGACCAGCGGCAGCCAATCGCCACCGTTTTGAATACCCCCCACTGAATTGTATGGTAACGCCGTGTTACCCAGCCCATCATCATCTGTATCCTCACCGGCATAATCGCTCCAGTAGTTGCCACCGAGGTACGAGCCGCCGATGATGTTTGTTCCGGGAGTCTTGGTAATATTCCAGATATTGAGCCCATTATCATAGGCGTTCTGGGTGTTATCGAAGTAGTTGTTATAGATGAGGTTGACACTCGAATTAAACAGGCGAATGCCGTACTGGTTGTTCGAGCTGGCGGTGTTGCCCGTCAGCGTGTTGTTGCTCGAAGCATCTAGGCGAATACCGTCGTAATAGTTGTTCGAGGCGGTGTTGTTCGTAAGCGTATTGTTGTTGCTTGAAGAGGAGAGGTAAATCCCCTCGTAATTACGCATTATCTCATTGTCATTGATGCTATTTTCATCTGAATCATAGACATGGATACCACGGTACCCGTTATTCGAGATATTGTTCCTTTCGATCGTGTTATGGTCAGCATATTGCAGCATAATACCACGATAAAATGCGGAAATCGTATTGTTTTTCAGGATTCGGTTCCTATCTGAATTATAAAGATATATCCCCGTTATGCCCTCGGTGATCGTGTTGTTTGTAATCGTATTGTTTATCGCACTTGACAGAATAATGCCGTCCCGGTTCTGCGCGAGGACGGAATTTTCTATCGTTGAATTGGTGGTATATGCCAGAAGCACACCGTAGTAACTATTGGTGACCGTCACTCCACGCACGCTGATGTTCGTTGAGTTCACAATACCTACGAAGCCTGCGTCGGCGGGTATCGCTTGATCGTGCTGGTTAACCCAATAATAGATGGGTTTCCCGTCCACGGTGTTACTCGTATCGATCTCCTGTATGAAGTGCTCAAGTTGATAGCCGGAGTATACACAAAAATTGTACGTATTGTTGAACATTACGTTACCGGTCAGCGTATTTTCATTTGAATTATGGAGATAAATGCCGTTTTTGTTCATCGAAGCTCGGTTGGAAAGCAGCATATTATACGGGGAGGATAAGAGTTGAATGCCAATATCATTGCCTGTTGCCGTATTCTCAGAGATCATGCACCGTTCCACGCCGTTGACGAATATACCCGCTGTATCACTCGCTGTTGCGTTTACGACCGTGAACCCGGTAATGGTCACCGCATTCGCGATGACTTCAAGGACGTGATCGCTCGTGTTTGCGGCATGAAGAATGGTGAAAGTAGCGCCATGCTCTGATCGCAGGGTCAGGTTCGGCACGTTCACCTCCACGTTCTCGGTATATATTCCGTCCCGCACAATGATCGAATCGCCAGGATCCGCGGCGGTTACTGCTGCTTGAATCGATTCGCCGGGATTAACATAGTACGTTGTTGCTGCTGATACACCGCCACCACTCACGAACGCCAGCACGGTCAGGAGAACCGCGAATAGCAAACATTTCAAAATCCCTCTTCGTTCGCTTCTCATTTTTCACCCCCCTGCTGCAACCTCAGCCAGTCTACGGGTAGGTATCTATCGTAGCCTAACGAGATAGGGTAGGACGGAAGGTACAGATAAGCTTTGCGATTTTGTTTTTTTTGTGTGTGTGTGCACGCGCAGGCAGCTCCAGCTCGCCAGGAATCACACTCCAGAATAATCCAAACGGGCTGATCAGTGAAGCGGGGCGGAAGCGGTAACACCCGGGTGCTGGGGGTATCGTTAGCACGCAAGGGGGTATCCCCTTTTCGTTCGTGTTGGTCGCGGCTGCGGTCCACGAACTATGTACCGGAGCAGGTCGTTTCCAGCCAATGTGCGGATAGTATCGTCAGATCGATGAAGTTTACCACACCATCCTCGTTGATATCGTAGCGTGGAAATGGTGCGCTCGGTGCCTCAAGCCAGTGCGCGGAAAGTATCGTCAGATCAATGAAATTAACGGTACAGTCTTCATTGATGTCCCACCTGCTCTCTGTTGGCGTTGGCGGTGCGTCTTCGTGTTCCCAGCCGGCGAGTCGCGCCCATAACCACCAGGCCGCATAGGCTTTCTGGTTGCAGTTGAGCGGTTCTGAATGAGCGCAGCAGTCCGAATATCCGCAGTCATACCACGCCCCCCTGGCACCTTCGGTATGGGTGCTCTGCCATTCCTGTGCCCAATTCCCGAGACAATTTGAACCGGCCGGATCATCATAATAAGTGCAGTCATCATTCGCATACTCATAGAATACGCCGTCTGGATCGTAGCTTTCGATGTCCGCGAAGTCATAGAGGATTTTGTTTTGAGCCAAACAATAGTCCCGTATCTGCTGATTATTCGTGGTTGTCGTTGTCCAGTCCCAGATGTTGAGATGCCCGGTCATGTACACGAACGTGATTGCAGGATACTCGGTCTCGAGGAACGCCATATTGTTCAGATACGCCGTTACTTCTGCGGATGACATCCAGCTCAACTGGCCACACCACGACCAGACCACCACATTGACGTCCAAATGGTCAGGATCATTGAGATAATCTCTTGTAGCCTGTACCCATACGGTCAGGTCCGGATTGCCGAGGTCATATGCGCCATACTTATCGAAGGCATAATCGTCGAGATCAAGATAACCGGCCAACGGACCATCAGTCCAGACAAAGAGACCGGTGTTGCCCAGAAAAGCATCCAGACCATCCATTCCGGTGATGAGCTGGCTCCCGTGCGAGGTGTGCCCGTAAGCAATGTGAAGCTCTTCTTTCGCCGTGCTGATCCACAGCTCAGGGATCTGAGAACGGTTGGTGCAGGTATGATTGATGATGATCGCGCCCTTGCTGGTCACAGCGGGTTCGGCGGCCACTGCCGTGGCAACGCCCAAAAACAAACACCCACAAATCACCAGTAGCGCCATAACGATCGCGAATATTTTTTTCTCCATGTTTCGCTGTTTAACCTCCTCTCCTATTACTCACCACTTACATCGCTCAACCCCAAACCTACCTGGCATCTCCACACTCCCGGCATGTCGCCGGTATCCTATCCCTCCCTCTTGCCGCTTTCCGTAAACGTCCCTGAACTCCGTTTTTTTATATCGCAGCTTAGCAGGTCGTTTCCAGCCAGTGTGCGGATAGTATCGTCAGATCAATGAAGTTAACCACCCCATCCTCGTTGATATCGTAGCGTGGATATGGTGCGGTCGGTGCCTCAAGCCAGTGCGCGGATAGTATCGTCAGATCAATGAAATTAACGGTGCAATCTTCGTTGATGTCCCATCTCCTCTCTGTTGGTGTTGGCGTTGGTGTTGGTGTTGGGGTTAGCGTTGGAGTTGGTGTTGGTGTTGGCGGATAAGTCGTGACTAAAGCTCTGAGGCGGACCTACGCGATTTAACGCGCAAGGTTGGTGTTGGTGTTGGCGGATAAGTCGTGACTAAAGGGAGCCAATCGCCGCCGTTTACGATGTTGCCGGAAGCAGTGTAGGGACGCACAGTATCTCCCAAGCCATCGCCATCCGTATCTTCGCCGGTATAATCGCTCCAGTAGTTGCCGCCGAGGTACGAGCCGCCGATGATGTTTGTGCCCGCGGTTTTCGAGATGTTCCAGGTATTGTTACCATTATCATAAGCGTTCAGTGCGTTATTGAGGTAGTTATTATACATGAGATTGTTGCTCGAAGATTGCAGATACATGCCATAGTAGACGCTGTTCGAGGCGGTGTTCCACGCCAGCGTGTTATTGTCCGAAGAATCCAGGCGAATGCCATAGTTGTTGTTCGGGGCGGTATTGCCCGTCAGGTGATTGTTATTGCCAGCAGCAGTCAGGTAAATGCCGGCATTGTTGTTTGAGGCGGTGTTGCTGGTAAGATTGTTGTTGCTCGATGAAAACAGGTGAATACCGTAGTAGGAGTTGTTCGAGGCGGAGTTGCCGGTCAGCGTGTTGTTGTTGCTCGACTCAATCAAGATAATGCCGTATTCGTTGTTCGAGTGAGCGGTATTGCTGGTAAGCGTGTTGTTGTTCGAGGAATACAGGCGAATGCCGACGTTGTTGTGCGAGGCGGAGTTGCCGGTCAGGTGGTTGTTGTTGCACGAATAGGAGAGCACCATGCCTAAGTTGGTGTTGTGCGAGGCGGAGTTGCCGGTGAGCGAGTTGTAGCAGGAAGAGACCAGCACAATCCCGTGGTCGGCGTTGTGCAAGGCGGAGTTGCCGGTGAGCGAGTTGTAGCACGAAGAAGAGAGGTGAATGCCGATTTCGTAGTTGTTCGATGCGGAGTTGTTCGTCAGGTTATTGTTATTGCTCGCGGAATCCAGGTACAAGCCGTCGTAGTTGTTCGATGCGGAGTTGTTCGTCAGGCTGTTGCTGCTCGAATTGTAGAGATGAATGCCGCTGTCGGCGTTGTTCGATGCGGAGGTGCCGGTAAGCTGGTTGTTGTTTGAAGAAACCAGGTACAAGCCGTCGTAGTTGTTCGATGCGGAGGTGCCGGTGAGCGAGTTGTAGCACGAAGAAGAGAGGTGAATGCCGTCTTTGTAGTTCGAGTTAGCGGAATTGCCGGTGAGGTGGTTGTTGTTTGAAGAAACCAGGTACATGCCGTGGTCGTTGTTGGCGTTAGCACTGTTGCCCGCCAGGGAATTGTAGCACGAAGACCGCAGGAATATGCCGTCATTGTTATACGAAGCGGAGTTACCGGTAAGGTTATTGTTACACGAAGAATACAGGTAGATGCCGTAATAGTTATTCGAGTTGGCGGTGTTGTTTCTCAGATTATTTTTATTAACATTACCCAATTTAATTCCTTCGTCGTAATAGCTAATATTACAATTTTTTATGGTTACATTATCAAAGCCGTCATTATAAATCCCCACACCAGAAGAATCACCTTTGAGCGATGCGTTATTGCAATCAAGGATTATATTCGAGCGATTTATAATAATCACGCCTATATCCCCGGTATCATTGAGTGAATAGTTACCAGGGCAGAATTTGGTGTCTGTTTCGATGCGCATATCGTTACTCGGAACCAAGCAGCAGAGATGGGTGCAGCCTACTGTTCCTGTATCATTCCAGTTATGGGTGTTGTAGCAGGTGTTATTGCTGCCTGTGTTACTCGTTGAATTCTCTTGCCATATATCCGCAATGAGGTTACCACAGGCAGCATTGGAGTTTATCACGGTATTATGGGAATTAAGAATTGCCAGCCCATAACCATTAAAATTCATTGTATTAGCTGTTATGTTAGCATTGTTCGAATTAGCCAGGGTAAGACCTGAGTAGCCATTCAAGGCCACGTTATTTTCTGTTATCGTCGTGAAGTTCGCGGAATCAAGCCATATGCCGTACCAGAACAACCCGACGTTACACTTCGTGATGACGTTATTATTGCCCGTGACTTTGATGCCGTAATCGACATAAAAAGGAGCAGCAAGTAAATCGCCAGTAATAAAATGTCCCGAGCAGTCAAAGACGACGTTATCTGCTGTCAGGGTTATGCAGCTCCCGGTATGATCCAGTATGTTTTGAGTAAGTGCCACGGTATCGTAAAGGCCGCTGTTCAATTTCATGGTGCAGTCCTCGCATGAGGTGCACGTGACGCTCGATCCCGCAGTGATATGCGCATCTGGTCCGCAGTCACGTTGAAATGATCCACCGGGATTGACAGAATGCAGTGATGCTGCTGATGCACATGCACAGCCACCACTCACGAACGCCAGCACGGTCAGAAGAACCGCAGCACAGAGCAAACCAATGCAAATCCTTCTTCTTTCGTTTATCATTTTCCACCCCCCCGCTGCAACCTCCGCCAGTCCCAGAATGTGGTGGACTGGGAGCTAAGGTAGTGTGGTTGTGCCATATAAGCCTTCCGCTTTTGGTTTGGTTTGGTGTGTCAACACGGCGAACTGCGTGAGGATGCCACGGTATTTATTCACCCGTTTTCAGCCTTTTTCAGGAATGCATTAGCGCATTTACCGGCTGAGACTCGGCAGCCGGTTAGGCAGGCAGCCTGGCTATACAGCCAGAACGAGCTTGCGGTCAGGATCGAGCTACCCGGCGCATGCCTGCTTTTTGTGCGCGGTTTTATATATATATATATCTTCTCGCAGCTCGAAGGTAAGTATGAGGTGATCGTTACAGATGTCATGTTATCTGCGGCATATGCAGCGGCTGCTTGATCAGGCGGGTATAGCGGTCACGAAGGAGAACCGGCAGGACGTTGACCGGCTGATCCACGAGCTCGTGGCGGTACAGTACAAGAACTGCCCGACGACGTGGAAGGAAGTGAAGCAGTGGATAGCGGAAGACGAAGCGGGTTTTGTTGCACGCCTGAAAGAAGGCTGGGCGAAGCACGCACGGTAATGGTAGTGAAAAGCTTGCGCCGAGAACGTGCATGAGCGCTGCGAAGGGGGGAAAAAATCATACACCCCATGGGCTAGAGAAGATAACGAGGCGGTTTGAACTTCCCGGTTGCTCATTACATGGTTTGCTCGAGCATTTTTTCGAGCTCGAGTACCAAACGCTCGGCTCTTTCTACCGCGTTCTGGGCCTCCTGTTCAGAGACTGTTCTTGCGAGGCCTGTCGCGGGAGAGTCCCACGATCTCCGTTTTCTTAGCCCAATCAACAGCCGCGGTAGAGCGGGATAGAGCGAGCGCAGCAAGACTACTGCTCAACCTTATAGACTAACCAGACATATCCATTATCGAATATCTCTTGCTTTACTAATTTCAATTTGATGCTCTTATCGATCTGAGCAAACATGGTATACGCGTCAGTACCAACAATTACGGGGTGGATTATTAAACTGATCTCACTTACAAAACCGTGATTCATGAGGTGGTTCCCTAATATTCGTCCCGTATCAGTCAAGATAGTCTTGACGTTATATTTAACTGAAAGAAGTTCAAGCGATTTTTTCAAATCTATGTGTTTTTTACCAACACGGTGATAATTATAATTCCTTTCTTGCAGATATCGGATATAGGTTTCAGGTGTTGCTTCTGCTATAAGCACTATAACATCTTTGCAGAACACAAATCTTCTACAAGTATGGAGCACTCCTTTCAAAGCACCTGTTGTATCAGGAATTACCCAGAGTGGAAGTTTATCATCTCTTATGGGTTTCGTAAAATCGTCCTGTTCTTCCAGAGGAACGCCATCGCCATACAATTCAATGCCTTTTATTATCGTATTTGAACCTATTACGTGCGCATCGGGCTTATAAGCTCCCGCAATCTGGTAATGCAAGCCCATATTCGGCTCAAAATTCGTCAGCGAACCATCGAGACTGATCGAATTGTGCATAATTATCTTTGGGAGTTCGTTCATGATCGTGCATTACCCGGGTCAAGCATTTAACTGTTTCTATGCCGCCCGCTCCATTATGGGCCGCCCGCGTACTAGCTCGCGTACTCAAGCGCTGCTGGGGTCTTGATATCACGAGCCGTAACGGTTGGCGGTCGCGGGAGAACGGGACCGACCATTAACGTAATGGCGTACAACCTCGAACGCGCGCGCTATCAAGCAAGCTGGAGAAGGCGTATTGAAATCCCCTCCGGTCGAACGGCCAGTAATTTCAGGTTCTGCCACGAGGAGAAGCCCACATACGCTCCCCATCTACTCTGTGTGCTCTCCGTCATTCATGATACTACCTATCCCTTATGGACGGCTACGGCGTGGGTATTCACTCGTGCGGATCGGCTTTTGGGATGCCGCGCAAAAACCGGAACCTTTAAATAAGCACGTGCACCACTGTACGACATGGTGATGCACAAAATGTCTCATGACAACGTGGTTTATATCGGGAATAAGCCGGTGATGAGTTACGTCCTGGCAGTCGTGACGCAGTTTAATAGCAACGGGAGTGCTGAGGTAGTAATCAAAGCGCGAGGTAGATCGATCTCGCGCGCTGTGGATACCGCAGAGGTCGTGAAGAATAAGTTCATGCGAGACGTAGAAGTGAAGGGCATAACTATCGGTACCGAGGTAATACCGGGAGACGGTGGGGCTACGTCGAACGTATCGTCGATGGAAATCACCTTGCAGGCAAAAGCCACGTAGTAGCAGGAAAAAGGGGTATGGGGCGGTTATCAACCCGCAAAGAGCGTGCACCTTTTTCCCGCTTTTTTCCTCTTTTTTTTCGTACCTTTTCGCGGTCAGCTTATTCACCGATAGAGCTCTTCCCTGTCCTCACTCACCGTACTGTGGTCGCACGAAGACATCCCGGCTCGCGATCATGAGTTCCGGAGTGAAGCGTCATCAGAACGCGGACGCGGCACGCGTTTGCAGTGGCACCGACTCGCTACTGTATTGGCTCACGGTCAGCTCTGTCTGAGTTAGAGCCCCTTGTTTGCCTACCGCGATCAGTATTGCTCTACAGCGGCTGTCAAGCTGTTGGGGGTTAGTGATCTAAATCACCCATCACGAGCACTATGTTCCACTCTGCGGGATAATTTTCGAGTCACATTTGCTGCCAGCACCCATTTACTTTACAGCCCCGCTCTACAGATACTTATAAATACTCCCTCACTGTACAGTTTACTCGTAGCTACTGCTGCATAAGGGATTGAATTGGAATGGAAGAGCACCATGACGAAGAAGTGGGTGGTAGTTTCGGACCTTCATTTAGGGATTCCGGCGAGCAACAAGAAGCAATTCATGGCGTTCCTTGACGAGCTGGGCGATGATGTTGAGCGGTTGATCCTGCTGGGCGACATCTTCGATCTCTGGCGGCGGGATCCACTGGGTGTGATGCTCGAGAATACCGATGTCATCCAGAAGCTCATGAGCCTGGAGCCGCGCATTGACGTCACCTTTGTCGTGGGTAACCACGATTATCATGCGTTCATGTTCCCGGAATCGCACTTCGGAACCGTGTTCGATCTCGACCCGCTGCGGCGTGACCTCGCCCTCAGGTACGGTGACACCACGTACCACTTCATCCACGGGTACCAGCTGGAGAACAAACGCTTTGGCAGCCTGGAACTGTACGAGCTCTTCGCGGACCGGCTCTGCATGGAGGGCGATGACGTGGGTAAGGCCGCGGATACGATCTGGCACGTGGCCACGGCAAAGACCGATCTCTGGAATAAATTGATCCTGCATTCGTGGGTAAAGGATAAAGCGGCGAGGATCACCCGCCCGCCGGAAGAGCGCGACCTGGAAAAGCTGCCGAAGTACGCGATCGATCTGGTGGGCAAAGGCGGTCATTACAAGGGCGGGTTCGTGATCTACGGGCACACGCACAAGCCGTACGTAAATATGGCCGCGCGAACCGCAAATGCCGGCTCGTGGGTCGGCCACGCCGCCGACTACCTGGTGATCAGTGACGAGGGCGTAACGCAAGAAAGCTACTTGTAGGAGCTGGAAAACGAGATTACTTCTGCGCTCGCTCTCGCTCTATCTCCTTCACTGCCTTTTCGAATGGGGGAATCGCATCTCCCGATGCCTTTCGCCCTTCATATACTCTGATTATAAGCAAGGCGGACCGTAACGTAACCTGCACGCAGCTGTGGTGCTGTGCACGCTATCTCGTCACGAACGTGCGCATCAGGAGGCCGTCGAAATAAGCGTCACCGATCCTGGTGTCACGACTCAGTATCGCCACCACCTCGAAGCCCATCTTCTTGTAGAGCCGGATTGCAGGCTCGTTATCTGCACGGACCATGAGATACAGGATTTCAAGTTCGGCTGAGGCGGAAGCGCGTTCGAGTGCCGCCTGGAGAATCAGGCGTCAGAGGCCCTGTCCGCGTACTGCCTGTGCGACACCCATGTTCAGGTCAGCCGTGTGCCGAAGCCGGGCTTGGCTCCGCGGTCTGATGGTAAGGTAAGCAACTGGCCGTCCTGCGAGCTCAACAGCCAGAGCGATGGCTCCCGGAAGGCGCTCAAGCGCGGCCACGTCCGCGGTGAAATCGTCAAGGCTGGGATACTTATCTTCGAGAGTTTCGCTCATCCCTGCTGATGACGAGTAGACATCCCGGTAGAGCGCATAGAGCTCCGCAGCGGCGAAACAGTTGAAGTCTTTGATTACCGGTTTCATCACGTGGCTCTCTCTCCTGAGCTCCAATAATCGTAAATGACCCGATGATACAAGTTAAACGGTGCGGTTCTAAGAGCGAGCGAACCTCACAACCGTCTGGAAGCGCGAACGCTCCTCATAGCCCGGTGCCGCGGGCATTTGCGCGCTCGCGCGCGCTCAGTTCTTGTGCTTCCGTATCACTGTTGCTCTCGATCGTTTGTGGCAGTTCGGGCATCTGAGGTATTTCCAACCACCACCGTTACCCGGGCCGTGTGGACTGATGAGATCGGCAAAGGCTGATAGCTCAAATTCATGCCCGCAGTTCGCGCACCGGTACGCGAACGTATGTGCATGCCATCGCAACAGTAACAACAGACTTACGGCAACAAGAACGAGCCAGATATACCAGTAGGACGGTACCAGCAAAATAGCCCCGATAATGGTAATGGCCGCGAACAGCGTAACAGACACCATTGTCCGCATCCAATCCTCTTTTGTTGTCCCGCGGTATTCGTCCTGCGTCACGGTAGACTCTATTCGTTGCGTGCGAGAAGAAGCTTGTGGTGGTTGGTTGTGACCAGCAGCTTGAAAGCGGCGACCTTCACCGGGATCTTTACTGGCAGGTCACACATACACACACACCGATCGTTCCCTACAGTGCAACAGATGACAGATTACAACAGAATCCGGTGCCGTCGCGTGAGATACTCGATCGGCGGCAGCAGCACGTCGTTACCTGCGTGCATGAAGAGAGCTAAAAGGACGTGGTTCAAACAGATTTATCACGGTGCATGCAGGCAGAAAGATGGCACGCAAGAAGGAGCTCGTGGTATTCATTGCAGGTCGAGAAGGAACCTGTAGTGATTGTGGCAAGCAGCTCGCGCGCGGGGACTTTCTCAAGCTAGAAGGCGATAAACCGCTCTGTATGGACTGTGCGGACCTTGACCACCTGGCGTTCCTGCCCAGCGGCGATGCCGCGCTCACCCGCCGCGCAACAAAATACTCGCACCTAAGCGCGGTCGTCGTGACATGGAGCTCTACAAGAAAACGATACGAACGTCAGGGGATACTCGTTGAGCCCGCAGCGATCGCCCGAGCAGCGGCAGCGTGCAGCGCTGATGCGGATCTCCGTGCGGCACGTCGTGAGAAAGCCGCAACGGTTCGCGCTGCACGTGACAAGGCGTATATTTCGCGGTTCGCCCTTACGGTTCGCCGCCTCTATCCCGCATGCCCTGCGGGCGTTGAGCATGAGATCGCGGAGTATGCCTGCCTGAAGTACAGCGGACGGGTCGGCCGTTCGGCGGCCGCGAAAGAGCTCGACGAACAGGCCATTCAGCTCGCGGTACGAGCACATATCCGCCATCGGTTCACTACCTATGACGAGCTGCTGATGGACGGATGGTACCGGGACGATGCCCGCAGTGCAGTCAGAGCAGACGTCGAGGCGATATCAGCACAGTGGCGAACCGAGAAGGGAGCATGACTTATGGAAGAGGTAGTTATTTCATGTGCGGTGAACCAATGGAGGGTGCACGAACTCATGGCAGACAGCACAGACTCCTGTGGAATTTCTATCAGGAGCACTGCGCATGGGAACGACACCATGAAGCATCCTTCTTGTCATCGCAGCAGGTGTCCTGAGCGTCATCACCTTCAACGATGGCATCACACGCTCAGATTTACCGCTCACCATCTTCCTGATCGCGCAAGGGTTGTTCGGGGCTTGAATTATCTCCATACAAAATATCAAAGATATACGAGAAGAGATTCGGTATCGAATCATCGTATCCTATAAGAAATACGGTACGACCCAGAACTACAATAAGATCTCCAGCTATCCGATATTATCTGTTCCTGGTATCGATGCTGTTTCAAAATGTCTGGATGATGTTGCGCTGGAAATATTTCAGGAAACCTCAACGAGGTCCCTCTGTTGTTGATGAGGATCTGTTCCGATTCGATAATTTCAGGATTAAGGTTTGGGAACTGGCGAAAAATCTTTATCCATACCTAACCTTAAGTGAGGGAATTAAGCTGGCTGCAATCGCATTTGAAAGAGATATAACCAAATTAAGCTGCTGTGCACGTTAAATCCGTCTTCGCACGTCCTGTGCTCCGGTGGGAAAAGGGGCCGGGGTTAAGAAATAAACTAAATACTGAAATTGCCGCTCTGCCCATCGCACAACAGCGCATATATGCTACGCTCCCGATGGTCGCTCCGGGCTTCGCCACATTTTCACCTCCGCTATCGCTACGGTGAAAACGTCATATATGCGCGGAACGCTGTGGGAAGAGCAGAGGGGTGTTTATCCATTTCAAATAGTTCTTTGCCATCAAATCTGATGATATCATTTCCTCGAGGATCTTATGTATACGGTTGCGTAATATTTACCGCCTTCTGCTTCCATCATTGCACTGTCCCGCTTTGCATATTCATGGTCACAGGAGAGCCATTCAACCCATGCCTGTTCATGGCAATCCAATTCTTTCGAATAGACCCCTTCAACAAGTTCCGAGTCCTCCCACAATGCAGTCCACCATTCACCGGTATGGAAATTGTAATCATCCTGATAGAATGGTCTCATCTCCTCCGGAATGTTCCCGTTGAACTCCTTCTTGAGCCCGGGAACTCCCACCAGTATCTGACCTCCCTTCTTCAACAAAGGTGCCAGATGTTTGTCTAGATACCCTTCCTCGTGACCGAAGTAATGGAACGAATCCACACTGATGATGATATCGAAGAATTCCTCGGCATAGGGCAGGTCATGGGCCTCCGCATGAATGGGGATTATCAGGTCCTCGAGTCCCAGGTCCTTGAACCTCTGATAGTTTTCTGTGGCACTTATCCAGAGGTCCGTTGCATATACGGTTACACCGAATTTTCTTGCGAGGAAGATCGATGTCAAACCCTTTCCGCAACCGAGATCGAGAACCCTCATGCCTTCTTTCAGGTCAAGAGACCTCGTCATCTCTTCCACTATTCGAATTGCATTAGGCCCCATCATGTTTTCCATGACGAGCTGATCATCTATTTCGAAGTCGTAAATGATCATAGTAACTATAGTAATGGTTGGTCATAGATAGAATTAATATTTTGGTTAAAGTCCAAAGCACCAGAAAAGAAATATTATTATGTGACTCATCGTCGCTTCGCTCGATAATACCGATGTAATGGAGAAGCTCATGAGCCTCGAGCCGCGCATAAACGTCACCTTTGTCGTGGGTAATCACGATTATCATGCCTTCAAGTTCCCGGACTCGCACTTCGGGCACGTGTTCGATCTCGATCCGCTGCTCCAGCGCCATGACCTCGCACTCCAGTATGGTGAGACGACGTACCACTTCATCCACGGGTATCAGCTGGAGAGCAAAATCGTTGAGAATTTGGAGCTCTACGAGCTCTTCGCGGACCGGCTCTGCATGGAGGGCGAGAACGTGGGTAAGTGCGCCGATACGATCTGGAATCTGGTCACTTCGAAGACCAGTATCTGGAACACCTTGATCGGGGGTTTCTGGGTAAAAGAGAAAACGGCGCGAATCACGCTCCCGCCGGAAGAGCGTGACCTGGAAAAGCTACCGAAGTACGCGATCGCTCTGGTAGGCAAGGGCGGCCATTACGAGGACGGGTTTGTGATCTACGGGCACACGCACAAGCCGTACGTAAATATGGCCGCGCGAACCGCAAATGCCGGCTCGTGGGTCGGTGATGCCGCGGACTATCTGGTGATCACCGACGAGGGCGTAACGCAAGAAAGCTACTTGTAGGAGCTGGAAAACAAAGAGTATTAAATCCTCTTGTTTTTTTACGGTTTTGCTCGAGCATTTTTTGGAGCTCGAGCACCAAACGCTCGGCTCTTTCTACTGCGTTCTGAGCCAAAGGTGGTGAAACCAAAAATGACCTACTGGCTTTGTATCACGAATGAAGAGAACTGGCAGGTGGTGAAACAGAGGAATGTGTGGGGTGTTGCGGAACGGCACCGGAACACGATCGCGAAGGTGATACTAGGCGATACGCTGCTGATGTACCTTAAGCAGGAAAAATTGGTGACGAGATTAAAGAATCAAGGATCGCGGGCGTCTTCTCGGCAGCATCTGCGGTTTACACCGATAAGAGCAAGATATTTAGCACACCGAAGGGCATGGGCAACGAACTGTTCCCGCTTCGGGTTAGGCTCAAGCCCGTTGACATCTTCAAGAAGCCTGTGGCGTTCAAGCCGCTCATTCCCGGGTTACAGTTCATAACGAACAAGAAGAAATGGAGCGGGCATTTGATGGGGAAGGCCATGCGGCAAATATCAAAAGAGGATTTTGAGGTGATTATAGGTAAAAGGTGAGTGAATGAATAAAGAGTTCAAAAAGTTAGTTGATCGGCTTCCTAGTTTGTTGGAGGAGCTGGTCGGTTCGCCTTTAATTCTTTGGAGTAATTTAGAAAACCTCCCGGAAAGGGGCATTTACGTCTTTTACGAGGACGGAAAGCCGCTCTATGTTGGTCGCACGAATCGGATGAAAAATCGTATCAAGCAACATGGATGGTCGAGTTCAAAACATAACAGTGCCCCGTTTGCTTTCAACTTAGCGAAGAAAATTGCAGAGGAAAAAGAACTTGATGTAAGTAAGCCCCGGGCAAAACTCGAAGAAGATCCGACTTTTGCTAATTTATTTTCAGAAGCGAAAGCGAGAGTTTCAAAAATGTCTGTCCAAGTCATTGAAGTTAATGATCCAATTATCCAGACACTTTTTGAAGTCTATGCAGCTCTAGCATTGCAAACTTTAGAATATAATGATTTCGATACCCACTAGAACAGCGGAACTGAACTTTTCACGGCCAAGAAAAAAGAACACGTTAATTACAGTATCGGTCAATACTCAATAAATATAAAAAAAACATTAAATGTTTCATACTAGCAGATAATGTTATGAAAGCTTTATTGCTAAGGGTGGGTATTGATAAGGGCTCAGGAGGATGCCTTGCTCCTCTATTTAGAGACGGATCATTTGAATATATCCCCCTGCCTGAGAAACAGGCAACCTCAGAACGCAGAGTTTATGTAACTATGAAAGGAATAACTGGTAGACCCTTATTGGATTTCGTTCCGAAAAAAATCTGGTATTCTCATCCCCACTATGATCCTGAATTTACGACGTATACGTACGGCGACCCTACAAAGGTGAAACGGAATCAATTGTCACAATTAGAGCCCGGCGATTTGCTCGTCTTTTATGCTGGGTTACAGCTCAAAGACTCTGATAATAAGTCACACCTTTTTGTTATAGGTTACTTTAATGTTGATAAGGTGTATGATTTTTTGGAGATTACAGATTACGAGTCTGTTTTTAAAGAGTTACCAAACAATGCACATTCAAAAAGATATTCCAGATTAAAGGAGCTAAAAATAGAATATTCAGACAAAGATCTAGTCATAGTGAAAGGGAAATCGGCCACCAGTAAACTTTTCAGAAAGGCGCTACCACTTGGAGATAAAAACGATAAAATGCGTAGTGAGCTTGTCCCCATTTTCGGGTACAACGGTTCTCTGAAACGCGCGGTTGGTCACTGGATAGAACATGATAACTTTCAACAAGTTAAAGAATGGTTGAATAGGGATGAAAACACCTATGTTAAGTCCGCCGTCACCCTTTACTTACCACCTCACGGTATTTAACAGTTTCGTTCCTCATCGGCATTTTTCAGGACAAGACATACACCTATTCGCGGTCTTCGGCCGCACTATGGCAAACTCCGTCCTTGGGTAGCTCTGCGCTTTAATCAACTTGTCGCGGTCTCTGCCGCATGTTTTCAACCAAAGTCTGCAGCACTACCCTTCGATGCGAAACGGCTCTTTATGCTTCAACATGTAGTAGATCGCCTGAAGGAGCTTTCTCGCTGCTGCTATGATCGCAATCTTCTCGCCTCTTTTCCGTTTTATCTTCTCATAATGTTTCGTTATCCTGCTCTCCGGACACCACTGCACGTGGATCCGTGCAGCCTCCACGAGGATCCAACGCAGGTATTTCGAACCTTCCTTCGTTATTCGACCGTAATACTGCTCATTGCCGGTTTGATGAACCCGCGGAGTGAGCCCTGCATAGGAGAAGACGTGGTCATCCGTAGGGAACCTCGATCCGTCGCCAATCTCTGAATAGATCACTAATGCAGAATACACGCCTATTCCCTTGATACTGGTCAACAACCTCACGTCCTCGTACCGCGTCCCCGCCTCCGCGATCGCCCGATCCATCTTCTTGAGCTCGTCCTCCACCACCGCGTAGATTGTCAGATACGAGTCAATCACCGGATTATGCAAGCGTCTCAGCTCAGTTTTACCCTTCTCGGTAAAGCAGTTCGCCCCCTCGCGATACTTGACGTTCTTCCGCCTCAATTCGGTCTTTATCTGGGTCTTAAGCCTGCCTCGAAGTCGTCCCAGCGCGATCCGGTGCCGTACCAGATGCCGTAGTTCCCGCTGCTCCTTCGGGGGGACATAGGAGGTCGGCAGAAGATCGCCCCGCAGCAAATCCGCCAAGATTCTCGCATCAAGCTTGTCCGTTTTTACCTTTGCGTCCGCTATCATCCGCGTCTTCAGCGGATGCGCCACCACAACGTGATGCCCCAGGCTCTCCAGGAGATCATAGAAATATTCGTAGTTGGTGCTCGCCTCCAACGCGATCTCCAGACCCTCAAGACCCGAAAAGAACTCCTCTATGTCCTGCTGCTCAGTTGCTATTCGCCCTTCCTTAAGCACGTCGCCCTCGTGTGTACATACGATGGCCTGACAAAAACTCTTATGCAAATCCACTCCTGCAAATGTCACGTTTCCACCTCTCGTTTGTTAAAGAGGCGGACTTAATCATACCATCAATAGTGCTTACTTCCTCAATTATATTTAACTTCAGTGCGATCGGCATGGAATCGGGCTCTATGTCGAAGCTGGAGAAGCACAGTCAGTTTGGTAGAACTGAGTCCAAAATCTGTTGTTGAAGGTGCCTTTTCTTTGGTAAGAATCCCTCAAAAGTCTTCGTCACTTCTTCCAGGAGCTTCTTCTGTTCCGTACTCAGATTTGATGATGCCTGTAAATCCTTCAAAACGCCGATGGCCTCGATCGTCTTCATTGTCTGATTCTCAGGTGTTACCTGCTCAGCTGCTTTTTCCTCTTGCTTCAGCTGAACTGGTTTTGCACCACCCAGCAGCCTTCGTAAGACGTGATAATCCTCCTCGTACCTGTATCTTTTCCTTGCAGGCTGATACAGTGGCCAGAATACGATCGGGTGTGAGTTGTAACTTACCGTTATGCCTTCTCGATAATTCTTTGACCCTCGAATCGCTGCAATTTTTGCTCTAAAAGACGTCCCCGGATGAGCTACTCGTCTGAGCACAGAATTATCCGTGTTCTGCTCATTGAGAAGTGCGGCGACATTTTCACAGCCCAGTTTCCCAAACGAGACCACAATTTCGGGCTGTACGATCTTTATAAGCGCTCTAATGTGACCACGGCAGCAGTTCAAATAGCCCGGGAAATGTTCCTGTGGCTCGTTATTATTACCAAAGCAGAGCATCGAATTAATCATGAATACGCCGTTCATCGCTAGAAACCTGTCTACCTGTTGGTCATTATAAGGGCTATCAAAAAGATTACTCCAAAAATTTCTCCAACTCGGTCCCCACGTGTTGATTCGTTTTTGGTAACTATCTAACGGGAAATTGTGCTCTTTTTCCCGCTGACAAAAGCAGGGGAAATGCTTGTAATCGATCCCGATGATCATCAATTTCGTTTTCTCAGTTCTTCGAAAGAGCATACAGCGATCCAGCCATGGCAGCAGACCAATCGCGAATTTGCGAGATCCTAGCTGCGCTATGATTTCGTCAGGATCGAAGGCTTTCTTGAAGAGAGTGCGTAAATAAGTATCTTCCCTTTGAATCGCCCTGCACAGGTCAATAATCTGATCTTCCGTGGACAACTTGGCGAGCAGAAGAGGGCGTACTAATGCGTTTACAGGCTGGTCATCGCGGGATGGATAGGCCACTGCGCAGTTATTACAGCGAGTTATCCGCTCCAGAAGCGAGGAAAGTGCACCGTTTTGGTCGAGTAACTTGTAACCGTTGATGATTTGTGAAACCTGCTCGAGGGAATAGATTTCCATAATCGCTTCACCTCGGTACATTATTGAACCCCCTCGAATGAAAATCTGAAGGTGTATTTCTTCAGTAGCAGATTGGGCACGGCACGACTCGCATACATTACGCGATCAGGGAAATCCCCAGCCACCAAAATTCCTCGCAATGGTTTCTGTTCTTCCGCACTAAGGGCACCAATATAAGACAATATTTGAGCAATGCAATCAGGATTAGCAACGCCAGCTTTTAGTTCTATGACGACGATAGCACCTTGCTGATCTTCCGCTGTAATATCAATTCTACCTGCCTTAGTGGTCCTTTCCTTTCCTCCATCAATAATCTTGAGCCCTTGCTCAAGCTGTTCAATGTTAGAACGGAGAGCCTTTTGGAGGTCGCGCTCCAGCCCAAACGTTGTCTCCAGAATCTCGATGATTTCTTCAGCTTCGTAGTGGCCCATTGTCAAATGAGCTTTAATTGCACGAACAGTTCCGGGATACACTTCGACTTTCTCTGCGATTTCCTCTGCGCTTAGTTTACCTTCTTTTATCAAGGCAATGACTTCTGATTTCTGCTCTTCGGATATCGGACTCATTTTCACTCACCCAAACGCTGACAGCTTAAAATGTGCGAGATGCACATTTTATTCGGATTATCGTATCCATTAAAAATATTGTATTTGTTTAGTTCCCCCTTCCTATAAGCTTTCTGGAGCTTTTCGATACCCATAAAATGCCCCCCCCCTCTCTTTT
>OMKS01000817.1_pt1 | contig 28939 bp, 24 predicted proteins | sample 1674721 | NCBI WGS metagenome assembly OMKS01 (sample SAMN06264996, study PRJEB25208) | sediment metagenome | isolation source: hot spring sediment | place: USA: California | collected 2014-09-02 | reverse complement strand
CCGTCTCGACACGGCGTTGTCTCTCTACGATCTGGAGACCCCCATCCGCTGCATCGTGGAATGGGACGGCAAGGCCGTGATGGTTTGACTGACCTCGTTGATAACTTCCAGTTCCTTGCTCCGACGGCGCGCCTCTTCCAGCAGCCGCAGATTGTACAAGGCGGGCGCTATCTGGGCAGCGACCGTGGAGAGCAGCGCCACATCCTGCTCCGTGTAGAGGTTCTCGTGTTCATAGTTCTGGATGCCCATCACGCCGACGATCTTGTCGGCGGTGATGAGGGGCACCCCCAGCCACGAGCGGGCCATCGCTCCTACGATTTCGCCCCCGTGTTCCTGGTGAAAGGCAAAGATTTCCTCGCTGGACCGAAAGAGTAGGTGTTGGCGATGGCGAAGGATGTAGCCGGTGAGTCCGCACTCCAGAGGATACCGTCGGCCGATGGGCTGGTTCTGGCCCTGTTCCACGTGGAAAGCGATGCTCCACTCTTGGATCGCTTCTTCGTAGGCTGCGATGAAAAAGTTGGTGGTGTCGAACAGCCGACCGACCTGCCGATGGACGGTCTCTAGCACGCGGTCCATCTCCAGGGTGGAGGAGACGGTCCGTCCAATCTCGCTAACGATGGCCAGCTCGGTGACCCGGCGCTCCTGTTCTTGCAGCAGACGCGCTTTTTCCAGAGCCACAGCCACCTGATCGGCGATGGTCAAGAGCAATAGTTTGTCCTTTTCGTCCCATTTGTAGGGCTGATAGGATTGCACGCTGATGACACCGGTCACCCGCTCCTCTATCAGCATAGGAACGCCCAGCCAGGAGGTCACCGTCTTCCCGTTCTCGAACGGCATCGGTAGGAGGGGATGTCTCTCTCTTTGATATTCTGCCAGGTCTCGAATAAGCAGGGGTTTCTTCTCGGCGACGATGCGGGAGGTCAATTCTTCTCCCAGGGGACATTGTCCAGGGGGATACTGGCTTTTCTCATCCACTTGGAAGCAAAAGTCCAATTCATCCGTTTGGTCGTTGTAGAGAGCGATGAAGAATGCATCGGGGTGAAAGGCGGCCGCGATTTCGAAATACACGCTGGTCATCAGGTCGTCCACGTCAAGAGTTGAACCGGCCACCTGGGCAATGTGGTTGACGACCGCCAGCCGCTCGGTGCGGTGACGGGTTTCTGCGTATAGGCGCGCGTTCCGGATGGCGATGGCGGCCGAGTTGGCCAGGGCCTCCACGAGTTGCGTGTCGGCTGGGGTAAAGCCATTGGGCGTACAGCTCTCGACATTCAACACTCCGAGCATGTGGCTGCCGATCCGCAGCGGGACACACAGCGCGGAGCAAGGGCGGGGGGCCTCGTTTCGGTCGTCAGTATCTTGACCGGCATCTGGCAGATGGATGGAATGACCGGTTCGAGCGACCGAAGCAATGACGTCGTTCTGATCATGCAGCGAAATGACCGGAGGGGGTGAGGATGTTGCGGCGTCGGACTGTCGTTCTAGCACGCCTTGTTCTCGATTCACCATCCATAAATCGCACGTCGAGATGTGCAGCATCCGGCGCGCTGCATCCAGCACCAGGTGGGTGATTTCGGTCTCGTCTCTGGAAAGGACCAGGTTTTGGCCCAAGCTGTGAATGGTGGTCAGTTGGGCGGCGGCCCTGGTCAGTTCGCGGGTGCGGTCTTTCACCCGTTGTTCCAGTTCCTCGGTGAGCTCCTTCAACGGGTTAAAGATCTGCTGGCTGATGACGGTGTAGCCGATGAGCAGGATGCCGAGGGTGTTCATCGTGGTCGTGATCCAGGGTGGGACGCTCGGGATCTCCCTGGCCACTAACCCGACGAGCATGATGAGCACACTCAACGCCATGCGAGGCTCCTCGATCCTCCGGCGTTCTTGCCAAAAGAGAGCGAGAGCCCCGGCCATGTACAGAGTCGGCAGCAAGGCGATCAGCACGCCCGCGGGGCTGATGTCGAAAAAGAGCGCGCCGTTGGCAGCCAGGCGGGGATTCAGAATCAGGTGATGGCGAAAGAGGGGGATGCATAGGAGAGCCATCGCGGCTATTCCCACGGCTACCACTGCATCCAGTCGGCGGGTGGGACGGCCCAGGTAACGGGTGGTGAACAGGAGCAAAAGAGGGCCGGTGAGAGAGAGGGCCAGGGCGGTCAGTTCTAGCAGCCGGGTGGGGTTGCCTATCTCTAGCAGCAGGGAGAATCGCAGGAACATGGCCAGAGTGGCCCACGCAGCTTCTGTCAAGATCAGGGCAATAAAGGCATAGTTGATGGGACGTCTGGATCTGACGCCCAAGGCTAGCGCTGCCAGGGCAGCAGAGACGATCAAGGATATACCCAAACTGACCAGGTCCATCCAAAGTAGGACGGGCATAACTTTTCCCTCTACGTACAATAGTTACTCAGCCAGACGCTACCGCCGAGAACGCATGGCAGTTAGCTCCACTATAAATCGAAATCGAATGCTTCAGGGTTTCACTTGGGTTACAATATCGTTTCAATAGACAGCCGTCGGGCAAAGAGCGTAGTGGCACAAGCCACCATCTATTCCTGAATCGTTATCAGAGCGCCCAATTCGGCCCAATCGTAGAGCATGGCGGCCTCGTTCAGACCGAGGACGATGCAGCCATAGGAGACCGGCCTGCCCAGGATTCCTTCCCAAAGTCGAGTACCGTTGGAGAGAGTAGGCAGGGCGTGGATGCCATTGGTGAAATCGGGTCCGGTGCGGTAAATTCCCATAAAGTGGGGCATCCATAGGTCCCAACTAGAGGCGTATGCTTCCTCCTTCTTGCTCAGGATTTGAAACTGACCGGGCAAGGTGGGCGAGGAGTCGAGGCCAGTCGAGCAGACAAAGTCAAAGACCGGGATGCCATCCTCGTAGGCGATCAACCGTTGATCGGAGAGGCTTACCACGATGCGCTGCCGGGTGACGAGAGGCAGTGGGAAGAGCACATCTATCGAGGGAATGAGGATTTGCTGACCGGGCTGGAGGCGACCGGGATCCACGGTGGGATTGACCTCGGTCAGCCGCCAGATGGGAAAGCCGTGGGCGTAAGCGACCGACATCAGGGTATCTCCCGGCTGCACAGTGTAGGAATGCGGATAGTGGACCAGCGCGACGGAGGTTCCCCTCTGCCCGGCCTCGATCGCCGCTTGCACCGCCGGCACGGTCCCCGCGATGTCTATGCCGACCCGGTCGGTCAATTGGCTGCCCCAGTCCTCCAGGTAGGCTTGCACCGCCTCTGTGCGCACTGTGAGCAACAGCCGGGCGCTCTCCTCTTCCTCCACCACCCTCGTCGTCAGCCACTCGGCTACAGCCTGCGGCTCCACCGACCAGGAAGCGTAAAAGTCGGTCAGGGGATCGTCCGCGGTCAGGGTGAAGGGGTGGGCCAGCAGAGCTTGGGCCTGGGCCCGGGCTGGTCCTGGGTCCTCGATGGCGGGAGGGACGGGCCGGGTGAGCAGTTCCATCACCACTCCTTCGCTGTGGACGCCGATGGTGTGCGGGAGCAGGGCGACGATGGTTTCGATGTCCAACTCGCGTCCTGGTCGTCCTGGCACGGTAATTACCCCGCTTGCTTCGATAGTGAGGGTGGCGTTAATCGGCGGGATAAAGACCTGGGGCGCCAGCGCCTGCAGGGCGAGGGCGGCCTGTTCCGCCGTCGGCAGTATGGCGACGGGGGAGAGGGGCCAGCCCCGGAGCAGGGCGTACAGTTGAGCTCCCCTCTGCTGCACGAGGGAGCCTTGACGTCCCACCCGGTAGGCGAGGAAGGCGGTCGCCTTGGGGTCCAGGCGCAGGGCCACGTCGGCCCAGGAACGGCTCCATATTCGCTCGCCATCGCGCAGGGTGAGGGGCAGCGCATTGGCTCCTGGCATCTCGGATTGGAGAGCGGCCGCGGCCTCGGCGACCGTCAATCCGCCCAGATCCACGCCGTACACGCTGACACCAGGATAAATCCGGTGGGCATAGTGCTGGCTATACATACGGCCCACGAGAATCGGGCCGCCGATACCCAGGCTCAGGCAGAGGATGGCGACGACGATGACGGTATACCCCTGGCGGGGTAGAGTTAACGAATGATGGCTGCCCTCCATTTTCCTGACTCCACGAGCTGTTTGTGCGCTCCTGTACAATACCACATAACGACTTGGTGTCAAATCTGGCGCGGGACGCCGACTTGGTGTATAATCCCGAACTGACGTTCTACATGATAGGAGGGTGTGATATGCCCAGGTTTCAACTCATCTCCGACTTTCAACCCACCGGAGACCAGCCGCAGGCTATCGCGGCTCTGGTGGAAGGTCTCGAAAAGGGGTACAGACACCAGGTGCTGTTGGGCGCTACCGGAACCGGCAAGACGTATGTAGTCAGCCAGGTGATCGAACGGTTGCAGCGGCCGACCCTCGTGCTGGCGCACAACAAGACCCTGGCTGCCCAGCTCTATGCCGAGTTCCGCGAGATGTTTCCCCGCAACGCGGTCGAGTATTTCGTCTCCTATTATGACTACTATCAACCGGAGGCGTACGTTCCCAAACACGACCTGTACATCGAGAAGGATGCCGACATCAACGAGGAGATTGACCGGCTGCGCCTGGCAGCGACCACGTCCCTCTTTTCCCGGCGGGACGTCATTATCGTGGCCTCGGTCTCTTGTATCTATGCCATCGGCGATCCCCAGGAGTGGGGACAGGTGGTAGTCGATCTGCGTCCTGGAGAGCAGTACCGGCGGGAGACGCTGCTGCGTCACCTGGTCAGCATCTACTACGAGCGGAACGACTTTGATTTGAAGCGGGGTGTTTTTCGAGTGCGAGGCGATACGTTGGAAGTCTATCCGGCCTACGCCGAGACCGCCTACCGGGTGGGATTCTGGGGGGACGAGCTGGAGCGTATCACCGAGATCGACCCACTGACGGGCGAGGTGTTGGCAGAACTGGACGAGCTAAAGGTATTTCCGGCCAAGCACTTTATCACCCCAGAGGATAAACGGGAGCAGGCTCTGGCCGATATCGAGGTGGAATTGGAGGAGCATCTGGCTACCCTGAAGCAGGAGGGCAAGCTCCTGGAGGCCCAGCGGTTGGAGCAGCGCACCCGGTACGACATCGAAATGATCCGCGAGATCGGGTACTGCTCCGGCATCGAGAACTATTCCCGCCATTTGCAGCAGCGGCCTCCCGGTTCGCCGCCCTGGACGCTGATGGACTATTTCCCGCCCGATTATCTGCTGCTGGTAGACGAGTCTCACATGACCATCCCCCAGGTGCGGGGCATGTTCCACGGCGACCGGAGTCGTAAGCAGGTGCTGGTTGATTATGGATTTCGCCTTCCCTCGGCGTTGGATAACCGTCCGCTCCAATTCGACGAGTTCGAGACGCGTCTCAATCAGGTCATCTATACCTCTGCGACGCCCGGCCCCTACGAGATGGAGCGGGGCGAGCAAGTGGTGCAGCAGATCATCCGGCCAACTGGGATCGTGGACCCGGACATCGTCGTCAAGCCGGTGCAGGGGCAGGTGGACGATCTGGTGGCCCAAATCAACGAGCGGGTATCGCGCGGCGAACGGGTGCTGGTCACCACGCTGACCAAGCGCATGGCCGAGGATCTGTCCGGGTATCTGCGCGAGTTGGACATCAAGGTGCATTATCTCCACAGCGAGGTCCACACCCTGGAGCGGGTCGAGATTCTGCGCGACCTGCGGTTGGGAGTCTACGACGTGGTCGTGGGGATCAACCTGCTGCGCGAGGGGTTGGACTTGCCGGAGGTCAGCCTGGTGGCGATTTTGGACGCCGACAAGGAGGGGTTCCTGCGCTCCGATACGGCGCTCATCCAGACGGTCGGGCGGGCGGCGCGACACGTCAACGGCACGGCCATCATGTACGCCGATCGAGTGACCGACTCGATGCAGCGTGCCATCGAGGAGACGGACCGCCGGCGCGAGATTCAGGTGGCGTACAACCAGGAGCATGGCATCGTTCCCGCGACGATCGTCAAAGAGGTTCACGATTTGACCGACCGCGTGCGCCAGGAAGCGGTGCCAGAACAGGATCGCGGGCTGACGGTGGCCCAGTTGCCCGCCGACGAGCTGGCGCGATTGATTCGGGAGCTGGAAAAGCAGATGAAAGCCGCCGCCGAGAACCTGGAATTCGAGAAGGCGGCGCTGCTGCGAGATCAGATCTTGGAGCTGCGGGGCGTGCTGACGGGCAAAGATGACCAGGACCTGCCAGCCTGGGAGCGCGAACAGCGCCGGGCGCGATTGGGAGTCGCAGATTAACAGGCTACCACTTGTGGCGATCCACCACTGCTCCTGAGGCATCCCACAGGTGGACGATCCCATCCTCTGGAGGCCAGGCAGCCTCTTCCCGGCCCCAGTACAGCTCGATCTCGGTGTCCACGCCTTTCGTGGACCACACCCGGACGCTCCTGCCGCTGTCCAGGACGAACCCGGCGGGAAATTCGTAGGCGCCCGATTCGTCGTGGCCGAGTTTCCAGCCGGTCAGATTCAGATTAGCGGCTCCTCGGTTTTCGATCAGCACGTGCTCCTCAGTCCAATCTCGTCCGGGACGGCTGTACTCGACCAGCACGATGTGCAGATCGAACGAGCTGTCTGGAGGATTGGTCGGCGGGGGCGTCAGAGAGGATTTGGTCGGTTCGGGCGGTGGCGAGGGGGTGAGGGGAGAGGTCGCCAGCGGAGTGGAGAGGGGGGACTGGTCCGGCGTGGATGTCGCCGGGGGAGCGGTTTCCGGGGGCGGCGTCTCGGTCCCGACGGTCTCCGCCGCGCGGGTGGGCTTGGGTGGTTTGCCTATGCTGGGTTCGGGGTTGTTCAGTGGATTCTCCACGTCCCTCGCGGTGGGAGTGATCGTAGCGGTGTGAGCAGGGGCCGGCAGGGTGATCTGGAAGCTCTCGTTGCCCCACACGAAGGACGTGATGGAACAGCACGAGCAGATCACGCAGCCGACAAAGAACAACACGGCCTGTAGGGTGAGCCAGGAGACAGAGCGCCGGCTTCCGATGGGCAACGCGATCCGTTCTGCCCCGATCTGGCGCAGTCGTGCGGCCCAATCCCCGGCGTGGGTCTCGGCGTTCTGGTCACTCACTGTCGTCCCCCGTCCACGTGAACGAATCCACCAACTCTCCCTCAGGGTCTCGCAGGAAGGCTGTATCACCCTTGCTGCTCCACACGCCGCTGCTGCGCCCCCAATGGAGGTCCGTCGTCGTGTCGACGCCGCTGGCCGTCCACACGCGAACCTCGTGTTCCCGGCGGAGGATAAAGTTATCCGGAAAGTTGTAGGTGTTGTCGTTCTCGTCCGCCAGAGTCCAGCCGGTCATATCCTGGTCTCTTGGGCCCAGGTTTTCGATGCGGACGTATTCCTCCTGGAATTTGGCGTACTCTACCCATAGAATCTTTAACTCGGAATACCTCGGTTCCGGCGTAAAAGTAGGAGTGAATGTGAAGGTAGGCGCCGAGGTGGGGGTGGAAGAGGGCGGCGGCGGCAGCGTCTCGCTGGACTGGGGTGTTCTGGTGGGCGTGGGCGTGTCCTGTTCTGGCGTCGAGACCGCTGATGGTGTGGGCGGTGGACTCGTGATTGGGGCGGCCTCCGTTGGTGTGACGGATGATTCGAGCGGCGCTAGTGTGGGCGTGGATGGGGTGGCAGGGACAGCGGTGGGGAGCGCGGACGATGGGGTAGGGGTAGGAGTGAACGGCTCTGTGTCAGGGGAGGGTGAGGGGAGGGTGATGGTCGGTGCCAGGGTCAAGGCAGGGATCTGCGAGCCGGCCTCCACAGCAGGAGATGTGGGGGTCCTCGTCTGGACGAGCCATGGCGTGGCAGAGGGGGCGGTGCCCCAGGCAAACTCTGCGGTGAGGCGCGGGCTGCTGCTTCCCCAGATGAATGACGAAAGCGCGCAGCAGGAACAAACCGCGCAGCCGACAAAGAACAGAATTGCCTGCAAAGTGAGCCAGGAGATGCGGGGGGCGCCGGGGATGGGGAGGGTGACCTTTTGCGCGCCAAACTGCCGCAGTCGGCTGAGGATGTCTGGGCTGTAATGTCCACTCATAAGCGGTGCCAGGTCCCTGGTCGTGATGTGCTACGATTCCTCCTTGTGGTCCGGCTGGCGAGATTCCAGTGGGGTAGTGGGGGAAGCCAGTTTATCGGTGATGGCGAGGGAGATGCCCACAGCCCGGGCGGCGATCTCGGCTATTCCCCCTGGTAGCTCTGGCAGCAGCGTGGCGATCTCGGACTCGATGGTCGCAGCGATAGCCTCGCGTTCCTGCGGGGTAAACTGCTCCCTGCTTTCCAATCCCTCCAAGGCGCCCTGTTCCAATTGTTCTTTGGAATCAGCAGAACTGGACATGTCACCTCCTCATACAATAGTCACAGGGCATTGTAACACAGGATAGCAGGATAACAAGCGGCCCGTACACGAGGCAAGGGGGATCAGCGGGGAGGTTCACCCTCCGCTGTGGTGAAAAGTGGGTTGGGATGGGGAAGCGATCAGTCCTCGGCGTAGAAGGCGATGCCGACGGTACCAGGCCCGGCGTGGGTGCCGATGGCGGGACTGACGGGCGTGCGGTAAACGCGGGAGACTTGAAATCGCTCTTGCACCCGCACGGCGATGGCGTCACCCTCTGGGGCGTTGTCGGCGTCTATGATGGCAGCTTCGGCCATGCGCTTACCGCCCAGTCGTTCTGCGACAATATCCAGCATGCGCTCCACTGCCTGACTCTTGGTGCGGACTTGGGTCAAAGCCTCGATGCTGCCATCCACAAAGTGCAGCAGCGGCTTGATGTTCAGCGCGGTGCCCAGCAGCCACTTGGCCTTGCCGATGCGTCCGCCCCGGTGCAGGTATTCCAGCGTATCCAGCGTGAACAGGAGATGGGTTCGCTCCCGCATGTTCTCGGCGGCAGCGATGACCGCTTCCAGGGGGAGGCCAGCAGCCGCGGCCCGCGCCGCCGCCAGAACGGCGAATCCCAGCTCCATGGACGTGGAACGCGAGTCCACGACATGGATGTCGAGATCAGACAGTCGGGCTGCCGCGGCCTGGGCGTTGGTGCAGGTGCCGCTCAGTTTGGCGGTGACAAAGAGGCCGACGATACTGTCGGCCGTGGCGCCGACTTGGCGAAAGAATTGCTCGAACTCGCCGGCCGATGGCTGGGAGGTCGTGGGAAATACGTCTGACTTTTTCAGACGGCGGTAGAACGCCACGGGGTCTATGTCCACGCCATCTCTAAATCGTTCCGCCCCCCAGATGACCCACAGTGGGATCACCGGGATGTCCAGATCGCCGGACGCCGCTGGGGGGATGTAGGCCGAACTGTCCGTCACAACGACAATGTTGGATCGAGTCATACTGCTGCTCCTCTCGTCACAAGTTGTTGGCTATGATATATAACACCAAATCCACGTATTCGATGCGATTCAACCGTGATCTTTTCCGAGTTGCGTTCTTTCCTTCCGTGTGGTACTATTTGCTTGTCCAGAGGCAGAGGGGAGGAGGGGCTGTCTTTACCCTTTCTCCCTTCCTTTGGGATAATGCAGGTCACTGGGCAGGCAGAGGGAGTCGCATGGCTGACGGGCGTGATGGTGAACCGGTGCTCCGCTTGGGTATCTTGGGCGGCACGTTCGACCCTCCTCACTACGGCCACCTGGCTCTGGCCGAAAACGGCCGGGTGCAGCTCGGCCTCGAACGGGTGTTGTTCGTGTTGGCGGGGCAGCCGCCCCATAAACCAGAACAGCCCGTCACCTCGGCCGCTCACCGAGTGGCGATGATCGAGGCAGCCATTACCGGGAATCCCGCCTTTTTCGCCTCACGGGTGGATCTGGAACGGCCCGGCCCCCATTACACGGTGGATATGCTGGCGGCATTGCAGCAGCAGTATCCGGGGGCTGCCCTGTTCTTCTTGATGGGGGGAGACAGCCTGGCCCAATTCCCCACCTGGCGCGACCCGGCCGGCATTCTGCAGCGGGCCAGGCTGGCGGTGATGGGGCGTCCAGGCTACCAACCGGATTGGGAGAGGTTGGAGCGGGCGGTGCCGAGAATCAAGACCCGGCTGACCCAGTTGGACGTACCGCGTCTAGATATCGCATCCACCGACCTGCGGCGGCGGGTTGGGGTCGGCTTGCCGCTGCGCTACCTGGTCCCGCCGGCGGTCGAGGAATACGTCCGCCGCAACCGCTTGTATGTAGGAGAGTCTGAATGAAGCGTTCTCATTGGCTGATACTCGCGCTCGTGATTCCCCTGGCGCTGGCCGTTGTCCTGCTGACGGCCTGCGGAGACCAGTCATCCGTGGACGGCACGCCGACCGCGGCGCCTACCGCGCTGCCCACGCCATCCCCTACTCCCACCCCCTTGCCGGAGGGCGCGACGACCGCGGCTCGCATCCGGGCCAGGGGGACTTTGCGCGTCGGCGTGCGCTACGACTTGATGCCCTTTGGCTACATCACCGCCGGGGGAGAGGTGGCCGGGTTCGGTGTGGACGTGGGCCGAGAGTTGGCCCAGCGCTGGCTCGATGACCCTGAGGCGGTCCAGTTCGAGCAGGTGCGTTCCGACACGGCCATCGAACACCTCCAGGCGGGAGACGTGGATTTGGTCGTCACGGCGCTGATTCACTCCCAGGATCGGGAGGCGCTGGCCGATTTCAGCCTCCCGTTCTTTATTGACGGGCACGCGCTCCTGGTGCGCTCTGCCGACGCAGCGGCTCTCAGCCATCTCGAGGGACTGCAGGGGCGGACAGTGGGGGTATTGGCCTGGGAGGACGCCGCCGACGCGCTGCGGGGGGTGACGCCGTTCACCCTCACCTTCCAGGTCTATGACCGCTTCGATGGGGCAGTGGCCGCGTTGGAGCGGGGGGAGGTGGACGCCGTGGCCGAGCTGCGCCGCCGTCTCTTCTGGGGGCAGCATCTGTACCCGGATACGGCCATCGTCAACCAGTATACCTCCGCCTCGGTGGGCTTTGTCTTTGTCCAGAACGATCCTCACTTTGCCGATTTGGTCAACCTGACCTTTCAGGAACTGCTGGCCGATGGGACGTACGCGGCGCTGTACTCCCGGTGGTTCTCCGAGTATCCCCCGCCGGTCGAGCGCTGGCCGGGGACGGAGATGCTGACCCTGGCGGACGCGCCGGTGGTGGCCTCGGTGCCGGATACCATCTCGGCTATCCAATCGCGGGGGCGGCTGGTCGTGGCGATGCCGACCGACCGCTCTCCCTTCGCCTACGTGGACGGGACTGGCGCGCCGGTCGGCTACGAAGTCAACCTGGTACAGCGCATGGCCAGGCGTTGGCTCGGCGATGGCACGGCGATCGAATTTATCACCACGACCCTCCCGTTGGGCCGCGAGATGGTCCGGGCGGGTCAGGCCGACATACTGCTGGGTGGGTTGCGCCACACCCGCGAGTTGGAGCTCGAGCTGGACTTTGGTCTGACCACCTACTGGGCCGGGGAAGGACTGCTGGTATGGGCCGGCACCCCGGTCACGGACCTGCTGGACCTGGGAGGGCAGCCGGTGGCGGTGGTCGAATCGAGCCTGGAGGTGTTGCAGCAGGCGATGCAGGACGTAGGCGCACCGTTGACCGTGATGCCCCAACCGACGGTCGAATCCGCCATCCGGCTGCTGGAGGGCGGATACGCCGTGGCCGTCGTCGGTGACCGGGCGGACTTGCTGGGACCGGCCTACGCCACGCCAGGGATGGGAGTGCTCCCGCTGCGATTGGTCCACGTCCCGGTGGCGCTGGGGCTGCCGCCAGGAGATTCCGCCTTCCGCGATTTGGTCAACCTGACCCTCCAGGCGATGAAGGCGGAAGGGGAACTGGACGCGCTTTACTTTACCTGGTTCGACGATGCGCCGCCGGCGTTGGAATCGTGGCCGGGCAATCCCTACCGGCTCCTGCGCCTGGAGGTCGCTCAAGCGTCGGAGGGTTGATCCTGGCGCGGCTGCGCACGGCGGATAGCTTGAGCCGGGACTTTGACCTGGCGGCGGCACTTGGGACATTCCACGTTATAGTGTTTGATTTCCGTCTCCTGCACCTCTTGCAGGGCCGCGGCCGTCTCCTCGCGGCTCAGGGTGAACACATAGTTACAGCGTTGACATCGGACTTGCATCGTTATCCTCCTCGAAATGCTCCTCAGTGTGACGAGATGGAGCTTTATGACGCTCGGCGCGAGAGGCGATCACAATCCCCGAAAGAATCAGCCCGCCGCCGATCACAGACCAGGGGGATGGGGCTTCCTCCAACAACCACCAGGCCAGCAGCGCCGAACCGATCGGTTCTCCCAGCGTGGCGAGGGTGACGTAAGTGGCCGATAGGTAGCGCAGAGCCCAGTTCAGGGCAGAGTGGCCCAAGACTTGTGGCCCCAGGGCCAGCAACAGCAGCCACAGCCAGGTCTGCGGCTGTGCGGGGAGCTTGGGGAGAGGGGAGGCCAGCAGTGCGCCCATCAGCACCAGGGCAGCGGTTCCATAGACGGGAAAGATGTAGGCCAGGAGAGAGAGGTGTGCTCGCAGCCGCCGCCCGATCAGGAAATAGCCGGCTCCCGCAACGGCGCCCATCAGGGCCAGGACGTCTCCCCAGAGGTGATGAGCGCCCTTGCCCAGATCCCCCAGGCCGATGACGACGCTGCCGATGATGGCGACGGCCAGCGCACCGGTCATACCGCGCGGGAGCGGCTCCTTTAAAAACAGGGAGGAGGCCAAACCGACAAAGATGGGACTGGTCCAGACCAGCACGACCGACGCGGCCACCGAGGTATAGGCCAGGGAGGTGATCCAGGCGGCAAAGTGAATCGCCAACAGCAGGCCGGAGAGCAGGATACTGGCCCACTCGCGGCGCGTCAACTGGCCCAGTTCCGATCGGTGGGTGAGCAGGGTGATGGGAGCCAGGATGAGGGAGGCGAGTGTCAGCCGCCAGGCGGCGACGACCAGGGAGTGGGCATCAGCCTGGGCCAGGCGGATGAGAATCGCGGCCGTCGAGACGATCACGACGCCCAGGCTTATCCCCACGTATGGCCGAATTGAGGACTCGCGAACTCGTTCGGGTTGTTTTCGGAGTGGATGGACCAATCTTGACAAAGGTTCAAATCCTCGTTAAAATAGAAAAATCGTCTCGGTAATCTTTGGACACAAGTATTGGAGGTTAGAAGATGACATACGTGATTACCCGTCAATGTGAGCGGGCTGGGCTGTGTGTGGACGTTTGTCCCACCGATTCGATCCATACGGTGGAGGGGGATGAGGAATGGCCCTTGTACTATATCAACCCTGATACCTGTATCGAGTGCGCGGCTTGCGAGGCCGAGTGTCCCAACGAAGCGATCTTTTTCGAGGATGACGTACCCGAAGAGTGCGAGGAAGACATCCAAAAGAACGCTGATTTCTTTACTGTTGGACCGGGCCAAGAACTGGTGTAAACCCTGCGAAATTTTATACTTTGTAGATCCTCCATGGAGAAACCCACCCTCGTGATAGAGTGGTGGGTTTTTCTATGGATTCGATCACGTCACATAGATCGGGCTGCTAAAGATCCATCCCCGGCGGCCCATGCGATAGGTGCGATAGACCTCGACCCGATACGGGCCTGGCTCGGCGCTGGTGTATTGCAGCTGCTGGCCCCTGGCTCTGGCGACGACCCGCCCGTTGTGCACCAGGTGGATGTTGCCCGCGTGAGGGGTCTGGACGAAGAACTTGGTGGCGCCGGTGCGCACCAATTCATCCCCCAGAATCGCCTCGTTGGTGATGCTGCGGGCGTGAAACCGAAAGCCGGCGGTGGGAGCCAACAGGTCGTAGCCAACCCAGGTGTGTCCGGCCCGCAGGGCGTCGTAGACTAACTCCTTGTCGTGGGCCAGTTCGCCATTGAAGGGACGTTCTGTGATGATGTGGGTGTTGACGCAGCGGAAGAGATATGCGTAGGGGAACACGGTCCGCTTCAGGGGGCCGAGGGTGTAGGAATTGCCGTGGGCATCGGCGCCGCCGATGGCGGCGATCCGTTTGCCCTGGGTCAGCAGGCGGTCCCATTGGTAGAGAGTGGCTCGAAAGGGGCCGGTGATGCCGGTGGCGGGAAAATAGGCGTAGAATAGCGCCGCCAGTCTGTTACGCACGAGGGCTTTGAACTCGGACATATAGTTCCAGATCTCGAATCCCGCGTACCCATTTACATCCCAATCTACCCACGGGATGGGCATCAGGTCAGGAGAGAAGGAGCTGCCGTACTCGAAAGGGTGCGCCAGGCAGCAGAATCCTCCCTGTTCGTTGACCGCGTTGATGAGGGTTTGGGGGTCCGAGGCCTGGCGGGCCAATTCAGCTTCGGCCTGGTAGACGAGCAAGTGATTTGCCTGAGGACGGCGGCGCACGTCATGGATTTCCTCGCCCACCAGCAGCAGCAGCTGGCCATAGTGCCGCTCGCAGCCATCCACCCACACGTTGTGGTCGGTGACGATGACATAGTCGAGCTTGGCCTTGGCCGCTGCCTGCGCGATTTCGGTGTGAATGGCAGTACCATCGGAGTAGCTGGTGTGCACGTGGGGGTTGCCGACGTATTCGTAGAGGCTCATGATAATCTCTCCAACAGGGTTTCCAATTCGTCATATGTCTCGAAGGCAGCGTCGGCCAGGGGGATGCCGTCTTGACGGTCACTCACGCCCAGGAACAACACACTCTTCATCCCGGCCTGCTGTGCGCCGATGACGTCGGTCTCTGGCAGGTCCCCGACGTGGGCCGCTTCCGCCGGATCAACCCCCAGTCCCTCCAGGGTGCGCAGAAACTGTTCCGGGAAAGGCTTGGTCGCTCCGGTCTCGTCGGAAAATGTCAGGGCGTCGAAGCAGCGCAGCAGGCCGTCGCGCTGCAGGATTCGGCGCAGTACCCGGCCGGGTGTCAACCCCGTGTCCGAGATCAGGCCCAACCGATACCGCCGTGACAGGCGGGGCAGGACCTCGGCCACGCCCGGAACGGGGTGGGGGGTGTCCCCTTGCAGAAAGACCTGTTCCACGTCCTGTCCCAAGTCTGTCATCACGCTGGTCGGCAGACTGGCCTCGAGAAACATCAATATCTCGCCCAGCCAATGTGTGATGGGCAGTGGACGGTGCTCCTCCTGCCAGACCTGGCTCCACACCGAGCTGGTGTGCTCGTAGGCGGTGGTCAAGTCCTCCAATGAGCGGGGTTGGTGGTGCTGGGCCAGGGCCTCTTGCAGCATGAGCAATCGCTCTTCCTTGGCAAAGGCATTCTGGTACAGGGTGCCCCAAAAATCGAACGTCACGGCGCTTAGCATGACGGGTATCTTACTCTACCAAGATGGCATTGTCAAGCGGGAGGAATGGGGTATAATCAGCTGCAGAGTATCGAGATGGAGATGGGAGATGACGAACGAACAGGTAGCCGAGATTTTCGTGGCGATGGCGGATATGCTGGCGATTCGAGGGGAGAATTACCATCGTGTGATGGCCTATCGCCGGGCGGCCGAGAACGTCGCGGCTCTGGGTCGGCCGCTGGAGGAAGTCTGGCGGGCGGGTGAGCTGGAAGAGATCCCCTCCCAGCCGGCTCGACCTGCGGGACGCGCACGTGCGGCGGGCGGTGGAACTGGGCGTTCCGCTGGTCATCAGCTCCGACGCTCATCACCGGGACGGGTTCGCTGTGCTGCCTTTTGGCGTGGCGACGGCCCGGCGCGGCTGGGCCACTCCGACCGACGTGTTGAACACCCGGCCCGTCGAGGCGGTGTTGGACTGGGTCGCCCAGCGCGAGTAGGGGGAAGACGGATATGAGGTGTCGTGGGGTGCGGATCGGGTTGGCGCTGGGGGGCGCGCTGGGGGCGGCGTTGCTGCTGATGGCTGTCTGCGCGATCCTCCCGTCCGCTGCCGCACCGGCCGCGCCCACCGAGATTCCCCCGCAGGAGGAAAGTCGGGGGAGCGCGGCAGTCTGTTTCTGGTCCGCCCAGGGGGTGAACTGTGTCGAACGGTCGGTTGCAGGACTGCCGGAGCGGTCGGATGCAGCGGCGGCCCTTTCCCTGTTGATGACCGGCCCCACGCCGGCGGAGAGGGCGCGCGGCTTGCGCTCCGCCATCCCAGCCGGCTTTTCCCTGGACCGGCTGGAGGTACAGGCCAACGGCGCGGCGGTCGTCTTTTTGGACGTGCCACCGGAGGGACTGCGCGCCCTGGATCACGAGGGTTTTGAAATGATCGTCGAGCAGATCGCCTGGACCTTGCGGCTGGCCTCGGTGGATTGGCGAGACCTGCGCGTCCAGGCGCGGCATCCCACGACGGGCGAGTTCGTGCCGCTGGCCGCCTTTCTGCCCGCTGTGCCGGCGCCGCGCAAGGAGACAGTGTTGTCTGGGGAGCAAGTGGATCTGTCGCCCGGGCCGTCCGCGCCGGATTTGGGCCAGCCCTCGAGCGTCATCGTCGGGGGCCAGCCCTCGGGAGCGCTCAGCGGCAAGACGGTTTACGTCAGCGCGGGGCACGGCTGGCAGTGGAGCGATTACGCGGCCGCGTGGCGCACTCAGCGTCCGCCCTACCCGTATCCGCCGTATCCCGACCCGATCATTGAGGATCATAACAACGCCGAAGCGGTGAACCAGTATTTGCTGCGCTATTTGTGGAATGCCGGAGCCCAGGTCTGGCCGGCCCGGGAGCGCGATATGGGCGGGACAGCGCTGATCGTAGACGACGACGCCCCTACATCGGGCGGCGGCTACCGCGAGACTGGCGCCTGGGCGACGGCAGCCGTCACCGGGACGGGGTACGCCGGCGGCGGCTACCGCTGGACCCCGACGGTGACCGGCACGGCGACGGCTTCCGCCACGTGGACCATCACGCCGCCCGTTGACGGTCGCTACGCGGTCTACGTCTGGTACCGGCCCGGCTCCAATCGCGCGTCCGATGCTCGGTACACCATCCACCACGCCGGAGGGGAGACAGCGGCGGTGGTGGATCAACGTCATCACGGCCTGACCTGGCACTACCTCGGCACCTTTGGCTTCCGGGGTGGAGAGGCGGCCACAGTCACGTTGAGCAATCTGTCGGCGCAGGCCGGGTGGGTCGTCGTGGCGGACGCGGTGCGGTTGGGTGGCGGCGCGTTCGACGATCTGGAGGGGATCGAGACGGCGGCTTCGTATCCGCCGGACAAGCCCTGGTGGGAGGTAGCCGCGTTCTACTACGTCCAGCGCATGGGGATGGGGGCGCCGCCGGGAGACGTGACGGCCCGACCTATCTATGCCCGCTGGGAGCACGCCGGCAGCGGCGACGACGCCGTCTACCTCTCCTGGCACTCGAACGGCGCGACCGGCTACCAGACCAGCGCCAGCGGCAGCGAGACCTATGTCCACAATGGCGAAGGGTTAGACCGCACCGAGGGCAGTCTGGAGCTGGCCCACGCCGTCCACACCGAGCTGGTGCACGATCTGCGCGTGGGTTGGGACGCCGGTTGGGTTGACCGGGGGAAAAAGCAGAGAAACCTGGGCGAACTGCGCCTGCTGTGGGACGATGATCCCGAGGCCCGCATGCCGGGCGCGCTGGTCGAGGTGGCCTTTCACGACCATCCCACCGATACCGACGCCCTCAAGGAGCCATATTTCAACATGTTGGCCGCCCGCGCGATGTACCAGGGGATCGTCAGGTACTTTGAGCAGCGGGATGGGGTGAACCTGACGCTGCTGCCAGAGCCGCCGACTCACCTGTGCGTCGTCAATGCGGGCGCAGGACGGGTGGTCGTGCGGTGGACACCGCCCGTGACCGACGCGGTCGGATTGGGCGGCGATGCGGCAACCGGCTACCGGGTCTATACCAGCGCCGACGGCCTGGGCTGGTCGAATGGGGTGGCCGTGACGGGGATGACGGCGTATACGATCACCGGGCTGGCAGACGGGGACCTGCTGTTCGTGCGGGTCGCGGCGACCAACGAGGGGGGCGAGTCCTTGCCCACGGAGGTGCTGGGGGTGCGGGTCGGCGTCGCCGCTGGCGTGCTGCTGGTCAACGGATTCGACCGGCTCAATCGCACGCTGGGGGTACGGGAGGTGGACCCGGTGGAGGGATACAACGTCCGGATGCTGCTGGACCGGATGAATCGGCACGATTACGTGATCCAGTACGGCCAAGTCATTACCCATCCGTTCGACAGCGCCAGCAACGAGGCGGTGCAGACGGGAGAGGTGCGGCTCGACGATTACGCCGTGGTCGTCTGGATGCTGGGCGAGGAATCGGTTGCTGATGAGACGTTGAGCGCGGTCGAGCGGGCGGCGCTGACCGAGTTTTTGGGGCGCGGCGGGGCCTTGTTCTTGAGCGGTACAGAGATCGGTTGGCACCTGGATTATTTGGAGGGCGATCCAGATTTCTACACCGATGTTTTGCGGGCGTCTTACGACGGGGACGATGCCGAGACCTACCTGGTCACGCCGACCGACGGGGCCATCTTTGAGGGCCTGCCACCGTTTCGATTTGACGCTGAGGGGATGTACGACGCCGACTCCCCGGACCGGCTGCTGGCGGTCAATGGCTCGCTGGCGGCGCTGAGTTACAGCGGCGGCCTGGGGGGGACGGCGGCGGTGCAGTACGAGAGTGATGCGCCTGGTTGTGAACGGTTGGTCTATTTTGGCTTCCCCTTCGAGACGATATGGCCCCATCAGCGGCCGGCCGTGATGGGACGGGTGTTGGATTTTTTGGGCCAGTGTTTGCCCGCCCCGGTGAGAGTCCACATCACGACGCCAATCCAGGGGAGTGTGCACATAACCGTGCCCTTCTTTGCCGGGACGGCAGAGGCCGGAGGAGGGACCATCCTGGACCGGGTGGAGGTCCAGGTGCAGCGTGGGAGGGATGGTGGATATTGGACGGATGGCAGTTGGACAGCTGGGGAGGCGTGGGTGACGGCGACGGGGACGGCGGTATGGTCGTATCCGCTGCCAGCGCTGAGCGATGGTGACTATACCGTGCGCGCCCAGGCGTGGACTGTAGAGGGGAGCGGGGTCAAATCGCCGCCCGAGACCGTCTTTACCTATGATACTCTGCCGCCCGCTGCTCCGGTGTTGATCACACCGACGGGCGGGATCGCCCTGCGCGCGCCGGTGAGCGTGACGCTGCGGTGGACGTCGGTGGAACCGGACGGAGGCTCTCCGATCGCTTACGAGGTGATGCTGGACGGGCGGTTCTACACCACCACGCAGACGGCGTACACGCCCACCCACGTCGCTGGGGGATGGCGGACCTGGGGGGCGCGGGCTTTCGATGCAGCCGGTCATCGCTCGGCTTGGGTGACCGATACGTTCTGCTATCCCTCCGTCGAGACGGTCATCACGGCTCCGGCCGATGGCAGTGCCCACAACCGCCGGCCCCTGTTCGCGGGCACGGCGGAGGCGGAGGGGGTCACATTGGAGCGCGTGGAGGTGCAGATTCAACGGGCAGTGGATGGCCGATATTGGGTGGCGGGGACAGAGGGAGTGACCGGTTCAGCCTGGATCACAGGTTCGGCCTGGGTGACGGCCACTACCTGGGTGACGGCGGCGGGGATGGCAGACTGGTCCTATCCGCTGCCCTGGTTGGAGGACAGTGCGTATCATCTGCAGGCCCGGTCCTGGACGATGGATGGGGAGGTGGACCTCTCGCCGGCGGCGGTCGGTTTTACCTACGACACCCGTCCGCCGGCCAGCACGGTGCTGATCACGCCGACGGGTGGGGTGACCCTCCCGGCGCGGCCGGAGGTGGCGCTGGTGTGGCAGCCGATCCTGTCGGATACGGGGTCGCCGTTGGTTTACGTGGCCGAGTTGGATGGTCAATTCTATACGACGACGCGAACGACGTACACAGCAGCTCGCCTCGGCGGGGGGTGGCACAGGTGGGGGGTGCAGGTCTGGGACGCGGCCGGCAATTGCTCGGGCTGGGTCACCGCGACATTTGCGGTCCGGCAGTACAACGCGTGGCTGCCGGTGGTGATGCGAAACCTGGCCCCGGCGGGAGCGGCGGTGTTGGTGAACGGCGGTTTCGAGACCGATGAGGGCTGGACGCTCAACCAGTTGGCCGTCTATGACACAGAGCGGGCGCGTTCCGGTGCGCGGAGCGCCCGCATGGGGATTCTGCCAGAGGAAGCGGGGAGCAATGCCTACTCGTACTCGTCGGTGGCTCAGACGTTTGTCGTGCCGTCCGGCGTCACCGTCACGCTGCGGCTGTGGGCTTATCCCATCGGGGGAGGAGGCGACTCGGACGATTGGTATTACGTGAGCGTGAGGGACGCGGCAGGAGCCCTCCACACGCTGGAGCGCTGGCAGTCGGACGCGCGGGTGTGGGAGGAGCGGGAATACGCCCTGGGGGATTACCGGGGCCAGGAAGTGAGGCTTTATCTCGGTGTGCGGAACGACGGCGACGACGACACGGCGGCGCTGTACGTGGATGATGTATCTGTAACGATTGAGGAGGTGGATGAGTGAGCGAGTTTTACTGGGTGATACCCGGTCTGCTGGCCGGGCGGCGCAAGGCTGGACTGCTCTCGGACCTGGAGGAAATGTGGGAGGTGGGGCTGCGCACCATCGTCTCGCTGGTTCGGGTGAATAGTGCGGCGATTCAGGCAGCGGGATTTCAGCATTACCACGTGCCGATGACTGGATTCGCCTTCTTTGATGGGCTCCGTTTTCGATTGGTGCGGGAGATGTTGACTGTGGTGGACATCGTCGCCACCGAGCTGGCGGCCGGCCGGCCCACCTTGGTGCACTGTCGGGCCGGCAAGGACCGCACGGGGGCGGTGTTTGCCGGTTATCTAATTCGGTACCACGGGCTGTCCTCCGACGAGGCGTTTCGCCAGGTGCGGCAGGTCAATCCCCGCGCAATGACCATGATGGGATTCGATCGTTTGCCCATGATGTACGAGACGTGGATCATGTCTGGCAAGTGAGAGGGGGCACCGGGAGGAGATCAATGCGGGATGACGATTGGATGGACAAAACGGTCCTCAGTCGGCGCGTCGAGGCGGAAGAGCAGCGATCTGCCAGGCAGACAGGCGACTCGATGCGGGGATGGGCGATAAGTGGGATGGTGGTCCTGCTGACGCTGGCGGTGTGCGGCCTGTGGGCCCTGTTTCTGCTGCGCGGACAGTTCGCCGGCGATAGACCGATCCCGACTCTCATCATCTGGACGCCGACCGCGGCCCCGACCATCGCCTGGACCGCCACGCCGACGCCCACCCTGGAAGCGCCCCCTCTGCCCCTGCCGACGGTCTCGCCGGGCATCGCCATCGGGCGGTACGTGCGGGTTTCCGGTACCGACGGATACGGTCTGAGTTTGCGGGCCGGTCCCGGCGAGAATTACACCCGCGTGGACGTAGCGCAGGAGGGAGAGGTGTTCGTCGTCGTGGCCGGGCCGACGGCGTCCGGGGGATCCGAGTGGTGGCAGGTGCAGGACCGGGAGAATGCCGATCGGACGTGGTGGGCGGTGGGAAATTTTCTAGAGCCGGTCGAGCATCCGTAGCGAGCCGAGCGGAGGAGGTGGAATGAACCAGATTGGGGGCGTGGAGCAGGTCGTGGGGCGGATCGAGCGACTGCGCGACGAGATCAATTATCACAATTATCGGTATTACGTGCTGAACGATCCGGTGGTCAGCGATGCCGAGTACGATCGGCTGATGGACGAGCTGCGCGCGCTGGAGGAGGAATATCCAGAGCTGGTCACGCCCGATTCTCCCACCCAGCGGGTGGGGGAGCAGCCGGCCGAGGGGTTTGTCAAGGTGGAGCATCCCGCACCGATCCTCAGTCTGGACAAGGCGACCGATGGGGCCGAGATTTGGGCCTGGTGGGAGCGGGTGAGTAAATTTCTGCCCGAGGGAGCGCCGCCGCTGGCCTGGGTGGTGGAGCCCAAGCTGGATGGGCTGACGGTGGTGCTGCACTATGAAGATGGCCTGTTCACGTTGGGCGCGACGCGGGGGGATGGTTGGGTGGGCGAGGACGTGACGAGCGGTCTGCGCACCGTGCGCAGTCTGCCGCTGCGTATCCCGGTGGTCTCCGGTGGGCCTCGGCCCCCGCGCCGATTGGTCGTGCGGGGTGAGGCGATCATGCTGATCGAGGATTTTGAGGCGCTGAACCGTCGCCAGGCCGAGGCGGGGGAAAAGCTGTTCGCCAATCCGCGCAATGCGGCGGCGGGCAGTCTGCGGCAGCTCGATCCGCGCGTCACAGCCGAGCGCCCCATCACGCTGCTCTGTTACGCCATCGTGGAGGCGGATGGGTCGACGCCGCCGACACAGTGGGAGACGTTGGCCTACCTGCGGGCCTTGGGCTTTCCGGTTTCGACCTACAACGCGCGCTACGAATCGCTGGATGAGGTAGTCGCCGCCTGCAAGGCGTGGGTTGGCCGGCGGGACACGGTCCCTTATGAAGTGGATGGCCTGGTGGTCAAGGTGGACGACTTGGCGACGCAGGCGGCGATGGGTGTGGTGGGGCGCGCTCCGAGGGGCGGCGTGGCGTTCAAGTTCCCCGGTCGGGAGGCGACGACCCGCTTGCTCGACATCGGCGTCAACGTGGGGCGGACCGGCGCGCTGACTCCGTACGCGGTGTTGGAGCCGGTGCAGGTCGGTGGCGTGACCATCCAAAAGGCCACGCTCCACAACTTTGAGGATTTGCAGCGCAAGGACATTCGCATCGGGGATTGGGTGATCGTGCGGCGGGCGGGGGACGTCATCCCCTACGTCGTCGGGCCGGTGGAGGCCCGGCGGACTGGGGAGGAGCGGGTCTACCGACTGCCCGAGGTCTGCCCATCTTGCGGCGAGCCGGTGGATTCGGCCGAGGACGAGGTGGCGGTCTACTGCGTCAACGTAGCCTGTCCGGAGCAGCGGGTGCGGCGGGTGAGGTATTTCGCCGCTGTGATGGACATCGAGGGATTGGGAGAGCGGACGGCGCAGACGTTCGTCGCTCACCAGTTGGTGCGGGATGCTGCCGATCTCTACTATTTGAGGCGGGAAGACCTGCTGGGGTTGGAGGGGTTTGCCGAGAAGAGCACCGACAATCTGCTGGCGGCTATCGCAGCGAGCAAGGAGCGGCCGCTGGCCCAGGTCATCGCGGCGCTGGGCATCCGGGGGGTGGGGTCCACGGTCGCCCAGTTGTTGGCCCAACACTATCGCACGCTGGACGAGCTGGCCCAGGCCGGGCGGGAGGCGTTGGAGAGCATCGAGGGGATGGGGCCGCATACGGCTGAGGCGATTGTGGATTGGTTTGGACGGGCGCGCAACCGCGAGTTTGTGGAAAAGCTGCGCCGGGCCGGGGTCGAGCTGGAGCAGGAGGAGGAGATCGGGCCAGCGGAGGGGGGATCGTTGGCGGGGCTGACCTTTGTCATGACGGGTACCCTCTCCCGGCCGCGGAGCGATGTGGCGGCGTTGATCGAGCAGCACGGCGGCAAGGTGACGGGGAGCGTCAGTCGCAACACCGATTACCTGGTCGTAGGGGAGTCGCCCGGCGGTGCCAAGTATCGCAAAGCGCAGCAGTTGGAGGTCCCAATGATCGGCGAGGAGCGGTTGGCCGAGATGATCGGGATGGGAGTGGATTGAGATGACAGGTCGGTTGATGGGCGGTTTTGTTGGCGGTTGTTTATCGAGAGGAGATTGGTGAATTCGATTCAAAAGCGTATTGACGAGATGAATGAGCGGGTGGGCGGTCTTCAGGAAGCAGGTCTCTATTTCTACCTGCGTCCCCTGGAGGAAGTGAATGGAGCCTGGGTCACGACCGAGGGGCGGCGAATGCTCAACTTTGCCTCCTACAGCTACCTCGACCTGCTGGGGCATCCCACGATCGGCGCGGCGGCCCAGGAGGCAGTCGCCAGGTACGGAAGTGGCACCCACGGGGTGCGGATCCTGGCCGGCACGCTGCCCCTGCACAACGAGTTGGAGCAGACCATTGCCCGCTTCAAGGGGAGCGAGGCGGCCATCGTCTATTCCAGCGGTTACGTCACCAATCTGGCGACGGTCTCAGCGTTGGTGGGCCGCCACGACGTGGTCGTCTGCGACAAGTTCAACCACGCCAGCATTGTGGACGGCTGCTTGCTCAGCGGGGCCAAGTTCGCGCGGTTTGCGCATAATGATATGGCGAGTTTGGAGCAGCGGTTGCGGAACATTGATCCGGAGGCTGGCAAGCTGGTCATCGTAGATGCTGTCTTTAGTATGGATGGCGATATCATCAACTTGCCAGAGGTCATTCGCTTGTGCCGCAAGTATGATGTGCTGTTGATGGTGGACGAGGCTCACAGTCTGGGGGTGTTGGGCGAGACAGGGCACGGCATCGAGGAATATTTTGGGCTGCAGGATGGCATTGACATCAAGATGGGCACCCTCTCCAAGACGATTCCCAGTGTCGGCGGCTATGTGACCGGGAGTCTGGACTTGATCACCTATCTCAAGCACGTGGCGCGGGCGTTCGTGTTCTCGGCCGCGCTGCCGCCGGCTCAGGTCGCTGCTGCCCAGGCTTCGTTCGAGGTGATGGAGGAGGAGCCGGAGCGGGTCAAACGTCTCCAGCGCAACGTCGCATTGTTCCTGGATGGCCTCAGAGCGCGTGGTTTCGACACGTTGAACAGCGAGACGCCTATCGTGCCGATCATCTGCGGTGAGGACGAGCGGGCCTACCAGATGGCCCGGCTGTGCCAGAATGAGGATATTTTTGTGCTGCCGGTCGTCTCGCCGGCGGTCCCGGTTGGGCTGGCCCGGCTGCGGGCGAACGTGACAGCGGCCCACTCGGAAGCGGACATCGCTTACGCGCTGGACGTCTTCGAGCGAGCGGGACGTGAACTGGGTGTGATCGCGTGAGTGCTTGCGTCAGGCTCAAGCGAGGTCGCGCCAAGCCGGTGCAGCAGCGCCATCCCTGGGTCTTTTCCGGGGCGATAGAGAGGGTCGAGAACGACCCGGCGGACGGGGACGTGGTTGAGGTGCAGGACGCCGGCGGCAACTGGCTGGCGCGGGGGTATCTCAACCGCCGCTCCCAGATCGCGGTCCGCTTGTTGACCTGGGAGCGGGACGAGGGGGTGGATGCCGATTTCTGGCGCCGACGACTGGAGCGGGCCGTCGCTGCCCGGCAGTCCCTGGTCGCCTTGGCCGGGAGCACGGGCTATCGGCTGGTGCACGCCGAGTCGGATTATCTGCCGGGGTTGGTCGTGGACCGGTACGGCGACTGGCTGGTGGTCCAGTTCCTCACGCTGGGCGTCGAGCGGCGGCGGGGCGAGATGGTCGCGGCGCTGGTGGATGTGCTTTCGCCCCAGGGCATCTACGAGCGTTCGGACGTGGACGCGCGGGCCAAGGAGGGGCTGCAGGAGCGGACAGGGCTGCTGTGGGGCGAGGATCCGCCGGAATGGATCGAGATGTTGGAGAATGGACATTCGTTCCTGGTGGATGTGCGGCACGGTCACAAGACCGGGTTCTACCTGGACCAGCGGGAGAATCGAGCGCGGCTGCCGGGGTTGTGTGCGGGGGCGGAGGTGTTGGACGCTTTTGCCTACACCGGGGCGTGTAGCGTCTATGCGGAGGCGGGTGGAGCGGCGACGGTCACGCTGGTGGATAGTTCGGCGCCGGCGCTGGCGTTGGCGCGGCGGAATCTGGATAGCGCCGCTCCCGGTCGCTGCGGTGTCGAATACGTAGAGGGAGATGTTTTCAGCGTGCTGCGCGGTTATCGTGCTCAGGAACGGCGCTTTGACGTCGTGGTGCTCGATCCGCCCAAACTGGCCGCCAGCGGAGGTGAGGTGAGGCGGGCGTCGCGGGCCTACAAGGACGTCAACTTGCTGGCGTTTCAGCTGCTGAGGCCGGGCGGAGTGCTCTTTACCTGTTCCTGCTCCGGCGCTGTCTCGGCCGACTTGTTCCAAAAGATCGTCTTTGGGGCGACGGTGGACGCCGGGCGGGACGCGCAGATCGTTGGTTCCCTGGCGCAGGGGGCCGACCATCCCGTGGCTTTGACCTTTCCCGAAGGGGCGTATCTGAAGGGGCTGATCTGCCGGGTGTGGTGATGACCAGCGAGGTGTTCGCAATGTTGATGAGCTTGTTGGCCTATGTGCCTTTTCTGATGATTGCCTTGCTCGCCCAATGGAGCGATCGGTCGCGCTGGGCGCGCTGGGCGGCTTATGGTATGCTGCTGGCGCTGGATGGGATAGCGCTGTTGGTCGGTTTGGCAGCCCTTTTAGCCAGTCAGATCTTGGGCGCTCGAGGTTTGCCCTGGTCCCAGTATCCGGGGCTGGAGGCGGTGCAGTTGGACCTCTTTGGGCTCCTGGTCGCTGGAACGGCCCTGCTGGTCCCCCTGGCCCTGCTTCCGATGGTGCGGCGGTGTTTGGCACGGTTCATTTCCATCCGTGCTGAATCGCACATTCACGCGCTGGCGTTGGGGTTGGCGGTCTTGGCAGTGGGCCTCAATCTTGCGCAGGTACCGCTGATTGGCGGGCTGGAGGTGATGGCTGCCAGCACCGCGCAGATTCCTTTCATGGATTTGGTGCTGTCGAATGTGCCCATTGTGTTGTTTGCGCTGGCTGGTGTGGGGTTTATGATTCGGCGCTCGCCGCGCGAGACGTGGCGGCGGCTCGGCCTGGAGCGGATGACCTGGCGGCAGTTGGGGCTGACGGTGGGGCTGGCGGCCGTCATCTTGGCGCTTTACTATGGTCTCGATTGGGTGTGGCGATTGTTGGCGCCCGATAGTTACGAGATGATGATGGCGTTGGGTGAGGTGTTGTACGGTGGAGCGATGGGCGTCTGGCAGGGCATAGCGGTCAGCCTGGTGGCCGGCGTGGTGGAAGAGTTGTTCTTTCGAGGGGCTTTGCAGCCGCGCTTTGGTTTTTGGCTGACGGCCGTAATTTTTACCGCTGCGCACGTTCAGTACGGGTTCACGCTGGCGGCGGTGGAGGTGTTTCTGGGGGCGCTGGCGTTAGGCTGGCTGCGGCAGCGGGAGAATACAACTTCCTGCATTCTGCTGCACGCCTTGTACAACGTGGTCGGACTGCTGATCTTTCCGTTATTACCCTAGCTGGGAGGAGGGTGGGGAGGGTGAGCGCAGTTTGACAGATTGGAGATTTGTGGTATGATGCTAGCTGCTTGGGGGCGTAGTGTAGTGGTTTAACATGCCGGCCTGTCAAGCCGGAGATCGCGGGTTCGAATCCCGTCGCTCCCGCTGCGACAAAGTCGCGCCAGCGGGTAGAAAGCTAAAGTAGCCTGGATAGCGGTTAGCTGATATCCCTGGACATGGACTCCTGCGAGGGCCAATCGCAGGAGTCTGTTTTGTTGTAAGGGTTCTAAGGCATCCTCCCAATGTCGGTCGAAAGCCTCCAGGATTGCTCCTACTCTCATTATAGCATCAAGTTGCGCGGGATGCAAATCAGCCATGACCGCCTGGGCGCGGCGCTTTTCCTCCAGGAAGCGGTCGTGATCGATGTGCCCCTCCAGGTACAGGCGCGTGGCCCGCTCGACGCGCGCCTCGGCGTCGTGCTCCCGCTCTTCGATCTCGGCCTGCTGTTCGGGCGGGATCAGCTCGTCCAGCACCCGCTCCCGCCAATCGGCGGGCAGAGCGCAGGCCAGGTCGCGGAGGCACTCGACGACCTGAGCCTCGATCTCCTCGGCCGGCAGGGTGGGTTGGTCGCACTCGCCCCGATGCTCGATGCGGGTGACGTCCCGGTAGTAGCGGTGGCTGGCGGTGCTGGAGGCCCGCATCGGTCGTCCGCAGGAAGCACAGAGGATGATGCCGGAGAGAGGGTGGACGGTGGGTTCGCCCGTCGTCGGGTGGCGGGCCCGGCGGGCCAACTGATCGCGCAGCACCTGGGCGGCCTGAAAGTCCTCCATCGAGATGAGGGGCTCGTGCTGACCGGGGTAGAGCGAGACGGCCTCGCCGCGTTTGCGCTTGCGGCCGGCGGTGGTCTTGCCATAGTAGGGGACGACGCCGGCGTAGAAGGGGCGCTGGAGCAGGTGGCGGACGGCGTCCTTGGAGAAGGTCCCGGGCGGGAAACGGCCTGGGAGGCCCTTGGTGCGGAAGTGGACCGCGGTCCCATCGGGGAGGGAGTGGAGGTGGGCGTTGAGCCGGTCGGCGACGTCGCCGTCGGAGGAATCGGTGCTGAGATACCACTGGAAGGCGAGGCGGACGGCGACGGACTCGATGGGATGGAGGACGAGCACCTCGCCATCGCCCCGGTCGGGGCCGCCGTGGTGGGGGCAGTAGCCGGGGCCGTTGAGGTCGGAGCAGGTGGAGCAGAGGCCGGTGCAGTAGCCGAGGGGTGGAGAGCCGTTGTGGAGGCCCTTGCGGGCGCGTTGGAGCTTGCCCTTGTGGATTTCCTGGCGGAGATTGTCGATATAGATCTCGGCCAGCATGCCGAGGACGGTGAGAGTGAGCTTGCCCCAGGGGGTGGAAAAGTCGAGATTCTCGCGCACAGAGACGAAGGAGACGTCGTGGGAGCGGAGGTCGTCGAGGGTGGCGAGGCAGCCGCGCAGGTTGCGGTAGAAGCGGTCGAGCTTGTCGACGATCAGGATGTCGAATTGCCCGGCGCGGGCGTCGCGGAGCATGCGCTCGAAATCGGGGCGGTGGCTCTCGCGGCGGGCAGAGATACCGGCGTCGGTGTAGATGTGGACGAGAGTCCAGTTGCGGCGGGCGCAGAGATCGCGGATGGAATGGGCCTGGGCTTCCAGGCTGTGACCTTCGAGGGCGGCGACGTTAGAAACGCGGGTGTAACCGGCAGCGCGCATAGGAGCACCTCCTGTGGGTGAGATGGGGGAAGTGTAGAGAGAAGTGGCGGAAAAGTCAAGTAGAGGATAAAGAGAGGAGCAGGATGCCGGAAGGATACGACGAAGGATACGACAGGACGGGATTGATCCAGGCATTGGAAGAGCTGCTGGCGGAGCGGAACGAGAGCATGCGGGAGGCGTCGCTGGGAGCGGGGCTGGACCACGGGGCGATACGGCGGTACGTGCGGTACGGGCGGCGGCCGACGCGGGACTCGCTGCTGCTGCTGGCGGACCACTTTGAGGTGAACCCGAACGACCTGTTGGAGCTGGCGGGATACGAGCGGATGTACTTTTG
>OMKS01000816.1_pt1 | contig 28943 bp, 26 predicted proteins | sample 1674721 | NCBI WGS metagenome assembly OMKS01 (sample SAMN06264996, study PRJEB25208) | sediment metagenome | isolation source: hot spring sediment | place: USA: California | collected 2014-09-02 | reverse complement strand
TAGATTGCGAAGAAAGTTTTCGAATAAGATGAATATGGTGGCCGGTTTTTTATCGGCTATCCTGGCATACTTTTACACCGGCTAAATTGGCTGGGAATTAAATCGGCTGTAACATAATAAACAGGCTGGAGGAATGTCAATCAAAAAGTATATCGTTTCTGAGACCGATTTTCAGCTGTTTACAATAATATCGTTATGTTGCTGATCGATGAAAAAGTCCAGGATGCTCTGTGATGCATACATATGTGGGCAGTCATCGATATTAAGCACAGAGTAGCTTGTATCCGTGCAGTACATGGAGATAAAACGTTCCAGCAGGGTGTTTCTCACGATCATCAGTGTCTTCTGGCGGATCTTTTTCAGATGGGCAAAAATGGGATAATGTCCCCTCTTGCCCATCTCGAGCGAGCCGAACTCGTCAAAAACAAAGGGCAGATCAGGTATGATTCTATGAAAGTGCCTGTTCACGAGGTCAAAGGCCCGCGGATAAAAGTAGAATCTCGATGTTGTTTCCTGTGTGCGGATCGGCGAGGTTGTTGCCATAGGGAAAAATCGCTGTCCTGGAAGAACAAGCAGAGAGATACCGGTAAGTTTCCCGTTGCAGTGTTCCTTGAGGCTTAAAAAACCCTGTACCTGAATTCTGTGCTCTTCTATCATTCTGCGCATGATAGATGTTTTGCCGCAGCCCTTTTCACCGCTCACGATATACAACATAGTTTGTTCATAGCTCCATAGTTCATAATTGCAATAAATTGAATATCGTCAATATAGAGGGGGATTCATAAATTTTCAAGTGCATAAAGGTGGTAGGCAGAATCAAAAACAATGTCTGATTTACACGCGATGTATATAAAGCAACCCAAGATCACATCTGGTTTACCTGAAGAACCACAAGAAGATCTTATATTATGCATTTGTTTACATACATTTACAATGAATGGCGCCTCAGTTTTTTGTTGTACTCATGCATGTATTGGGTTAGAATAATAATGACGAATAAAATTATTATACAGGGGGGCATTATGAATATAACTAGGAGGGGATTCCTGAAGCTTTCAGGCGGGACCCTTGCTGCTGCGGGCATCGGTGCGAGTGTCGGTGTAAGGCCTGCATTGGCTCAGCCTCTGAAAGTGCGTTACGCAAAAGAGGTGCCCACAATCTGTCCTTATTGTGCGGTAGGTTGCGGTATCATAGCCCATGTAAGGAACGGGAAGGTTATCAACACTGAAGGTGACCCGAACCACCCCATCAACCAAGGGTCGTTGTGTTCCAAGGGGAGTGCGTTGTACCAGATACCCAACAATGACAAGAGGCTGAACAAGGTCCTTTACAGGGCTCCGGGTGCAGGCTCCTGGAAGGAAGTCAGCTGGGAATGGGCACTGGACAAGATTGCACGCAACGTGAAGAAGGCCAGGGACAAAGGGTTTATAAAGAAAAACAGCAAAGGGCAGATAGTAAACCGCGTTGAAAACATGGCATCCCTTGGCGGAGCCGGCCTTGATAATGAAGAGGTTTACTCTCTGGTTAAATTCAAAAGGGCGTTAGGCCTGGTGTATATAGAGCACCAGGCGCGTATTTGACACAGCTCCACTGTCGCCGGTCTGGCGAATTCATTCGGTCGTGGGGCAATGACAAATCACTGGATAGATATCGCACATGCCGATGTCATCATGGTCATCGGGTCCAATGCCGCTGAGAATCACCCGATCTCTTTCAAGTGGGTCAATGAAGCGAGGGAGAAGAGGGGGGCAAAACTTATCAGTGTTGATCCCAGGTTTACCAGGACATCAGCTACTTCTGACAAATATGCACGTTTGCGCTCAGGAACGGATATTGCCTTTATGGGGGGCATGATCAATTATGCCATCTCAAAGGGCAGAATCCAGAAAGATTATGTGATCAACTATACCAATGCATCTTTCCTGGTGAATCCGGACTTCAGGGGCCCGGCTGATATTGACGGGATCTTTTCAGGGCTTGCCAACGGGAAGTATAATAAATCCACATGGAGCTACCAGACGGATGCCGACGGCAATCCCTTGAAAGACACCACGCTTACGGATCCGAACTGCGTTTTCCAGCTCATGAAGAAACACTATGCACGTTATGACATGAAAACGGTATGCAAGATCACGGGTGGCGATCCGGTTCTCTATGAAGAGATCTATGATCTGTACACATCCACCTACAAACCCGAGAAATCCGCTACTATCATGTATGCAATGGGTGCTACCCAGCACACCTATGGTTCTCAGAACGTAAGGTCCTATGCTGCCTTACAGCTTCTGCTGGGCAACATCGGTGTTGCAGGCGGCGGAATCAATGCCCTGCGTGGAGAGAGCAATGTGCAGGGTTCCACGGACCATGCAGCGCTGTTCCATATCCTGCCGGGTTATCTCAAGACGCCGACAGCATCTCAGCAGACATATGAACAGTATGTGAAAGAAAGCACCCCGGTCAGCAACGATCCCATGAGTGCAAACTGGTGGGGGAATTATCCCAAGTATTCAGCCAGTCTGCTCAAGGCATTCTGGCGGGATGCTGATCTGGAGACCGGATACAGCTATTTCGGAAAGATCGACAACGGCAAGAACTATTCAACAATCCCTATCATCGAACAGATGGCTTCGGGCAAAATAAAAGGGTTGTTCTGCTGGGGGCAGAATCCGGCGGTCGGGTGCCCGAGTTCCCGTCTCGTGAGAAGGGCTCTTGCCAAGCTTGACTGGCTTGTAGCGGTGGATCTCTGGGAAACAGAGACAGCAGCTTTCTGGCAGACAGATGCAGGGGTCGATCCTGCTTACATCAACACAGAGGTGTTTCTCCTTCCTGCAGCGGCATCTATGGAGAAGGAAGGTTCCATATCCAACTCAGGAAGATGGGCACAGTGGAGATGGAAGGCGGCCGATCCCCCTGGAGATGCCAGGGATGACCTGTACATCATGACCGAACTCGTATTCAAGCTCAAAGAACTCTATAAGAAAGAGGGCGGCGCGTTCCCGGAGCCGATCCTTGATCTGAGCTGGGACTATGCAAAGATGGGTATGGACGGACACGTTCATCATCCAAATCCGCGCGAGGTTGCCAGGGAGATCAACGGCTTCTTCCTGAAAGACACCGAGATCAAGGGCACGCTCTATAAGGCCGGGCAGATGGTGCCGAGTTTTGCATTCCTGCAGGACGACGGTTCCACATGCAGCGGGAACTGGCTGTACTGCAACTCGATATCCGACAGCGAAAACAGGATGATGCGCCGTGAAACCTCTGACCCCAGTGGACAGGGATTCTACCATAACTGGTCATGGTGCTGGCCGGTAAACAGAAGGATTATCTACAACCGGGCAAGTGTTGATGAGCAGGGAAGACCCTGGGCCAAAGACAAACCCGTTATCTGGTGGGACGGGCTTTCCAAAAAGTGGCTGGGCGATGTTCCTGACGGCGGCTGGGCACCGGGAAGCAAGTATGCGTTTATCATGCTGCCGCACGGCCATGCAAGGCTCTTTGCACCGGGCATGACTGACGGGCCGTTCCCCGAGCATTATGAACCGCTGGAGTCACAGGTGAGAAACCTCATCTCCGCGCAGCAGGAATCCCCGGTGATATTCCGCTGGGACAAGGCTGTGCAGGAGCAGGTATGCGATCCTATGCTCGTCGAAGGTGCTGCAGCCTGCGTATTCGGCAGCCCTGACAAAGACAAATTCCCCATTGTATGCACAACCTACCGGGTGACAGAACACTGGCAGGCAGGGCAGATGACCAGATGGCTGCCATGGCTTGGCGAACTTGTGCCGGATATGTTCATAGAGCTCAGCGAAGAGCTGGCAAAAGAGAAAGGCATCAGGAACGGTGACAAGGTAAGAATTACCTCCATCAGAAATCTGGAAGGTATCGTAGCGTATGCCATGGTAACCAAAAGATTCAAACCATTTGAGGTGGACGGCAAGAAACTTCATCAGATCGGAATGCTGTGGCACTTCGGATATAAGGGTCGGGTAACCGGAAGCATTGCCAATGACTTAACACCGCTTATCGGAGATGCAAACACTATGATCCCTGAGTACAAGGCATTTCTGGTAGATGTAAACAGGGAGGAGGTGTAAATCATGGCTGAATATATAAAACTTATCGATCTGACAAAATGTACCGGATGCAGAGGATGCCAGGTTGCCTGTAAGCAGTGGAACGAGCTGCCTGCGGAAAAAACCGGGTTTACCGGTTCTCTCCAGAATCCGATGGATCTTTCATACTCAACCTGGTGCCTTATCAGGTATGACGAATTTGATGAAGCAGACGGGATGAAATGGATCATGCGCCATGATGCATGCATGCATTGTGACTGGCCGGCTTGTGTAAAGGCGTGTCCGTCACCGGGAGCGCTGGTAAAGACAGACTCAGGTGCTGTTGTTCATGATCCGAACTACTGCATCGGATGCAAGGCATGCATTGTTGCCTGTCCGTTCGATATCCCGAGATACTCCGAGCATGAAGAGAAGATCGCCAAATGCACACTGTGCTACAACAGGATTACCGACGGCAAGTCCCCGGCCTGCGTGACCGCATGCCCGACCGGAACCCTGGAATTCGGCCCGAAAGAGGACATGCTGGCCAAGGCTCACGCAAGGGCTGAGGCTGTAGGCGGAAGCGTATATCCGAACAACCCGAAATATGAGACCCATGTAATTTATGTCGTACCGGGCGATGTCAAGCTTGCCGCGCTTCAGCATGTAAATCCGAACCCGAAGATGCCGACAACCATTCTGTGGTGGAAAAATCTGTTCAAGCCCTTTACCCTGATCGGAATGGGCGGTGTGGCCGGAATGGCGGCGCTTCATTATTTTATCAAAGGGCCGCATAGGGTAGAAAAGAAAGAAGAAGGGGGTGAGGCAGATGGCTAGTTCAAGAGAGAAAATGGTTTATGTCAGCACAGCGGAAGAAAGGATCATCCACTGGATGCTGGCAGGGAGCTGTCTTTTTGCCCTGATCACAGGTCTCGGTCTGATGTTCCACAGCTGGGAGATCATCCCGACCATGCTGGGCGGATATTATGCGACCAAGTGGATGCATATATTCTCAGGCGTAGTGTTTGCGATTTCACTTGTTGCTGCAAGCATCATCTGGTGGGAGCACTGCAAGTTTGTGCCTGATGATCTGAAGTGGGTGTCTCAGGCCGGCGGTTATCTCTGGGAGGCTCACGATCTTCCCCCATGCGGCATGTACAATGCAGGGCAGAAGCTCTTTTTCTGGTGTGTTTTTGCCTTCGGGATCATCGTAGTGCTTTCCGGCATCGTGATGTTCAATCCGCTGCCCTTCAATGTCACGCTTGCGAGATGGGCCTATATGCTGCATGTGATGGGTGTGTTGGTGATAGCTTCATTCTTTGTGATTCACCTCTATCTCGGTACGGTCGGGAACCCTGGTACTGTTCAGATCATGTTCCATGGCTGGGCAACGAGAGAATACTGTGAATTCCACAAAGGCAAATGGCTTGCCGATAGAGAGTCAAAAGGCGACGCATCTGAATAGGCATCAATCATGGATGCCGGAGGAACACTCCTGCGGCATCCATTTTATCTTGAGACTCCTGCAGGGAAAATCAGCCCAATAACCCTTTTCGATCCTGACACAACATTTTGCGGTAGAATAACCTCAATCAGATGATATGTAAGCTGCTTGCAGCGGGCACAATAGTATCCTCTCTGCGAATAAAGCAAGGTGCTGGTTAAAGATCCTGAGTCTTTTGTAATCCTCGATAAATTTTCTTAATGTATTGAAAACCATCACGTAAGGTCTTAATCATTGAGTAATATAAATGAAGGAGGGTGGAAATCCAGCTATGAAAGATAAGACCAGGCTCTATACGCTCAGCACATGCGGCCACTGCAAGGATGCCAAGAAATTTCTGAACGATTTCCATGTGGACTTTGAATTCACCGAGGTAGATCAGCTCCGGGGTCAGGAGAGGGAGGACATCATCGAGGATATAAGAGCGCTCAATTCCAAGCTGACCTTTCCCACAATCGTGATCGGCGAGCATGTGATTGTAGGGTTTCGTGAAGATGAACTCAGGGAGGCTCTTGGAATATGATGGATGTACACAGTCTTTATGACATGCTCGTAAAGGTTCAGGAGCCCAAAGGATATTATTTCAACAGGGATATCGAAAGGGTTTTTGATATTCTGGATTCGCTTCTGGTAAACAGAGAGCGCTATGGCTATATGTCATGTCCATGCAGACTGGCTTCAGGAGACAGGGACCGTGACTCCGACATTATCTGTCCATGTATATACCGTGCACAGGATGTTGAAGAATACGGAAGCTGTTACTGCAATCTCTATGTGTCCAGGGATTGGAACGAAGAACGTATCCCCCATGAATATGTGCCTGAAAGAAGACCCTTTAATAGGTGAGGGTGATGAGTTTCCGTGTAGAGGCCTATCGGCAGGGTTCATAAGGGAAAAATGTCGTAATTTCCTCGGTGTCAGTGTGCATGAATTCAATGGCCATACCCTTTTGCTCTGTTCTTACTACAAAACCCTGTACCCGCAGTGGTTTTTCAAGCAAATCTTCCGAGAATATCTTGAGGTTAACATAGGCATCCTTTTCAAGCACGGTTTGCGTTTCCAGAAACAAACCCTGTTCGCTCATGTCAGTGACACAGCACGGCAGGATTTCCTTAAGTCTGTCGTTATAGGTAATGATTGCATCGATCCTCTTTCCCATGTGTATCCTTTTGCTGGATCTCCGGTTTTTCATGTCTGCCCGTCCTCCCTGCTTAGAGCATCTCTTATGGAATGGGAATGAGATAACAAAACAAACATAAGAATAGAAAGACGAAAAAAGAAATAACAAATAAAGATATGAATATCCGCCCTAACAACATTAAATAAGATAATCCCGATAAAGGAAAAAGCAAGCCTCTGCGGATTTTACCATGACAGACGGATCTTTAGACTGAAAAAAACATTCATTAGCTTTTGCCCCGTAAGCTTGCTGCGGGGCAGTTCATGTGTGCCGGGCAAGGGTTTAACTCCAGGTTCAAGGGAAAAAAGGTGCTCGATCACAATGTCTTTCTTTTCCACCGCCACTTCAGCGCAATTTATGATCATACGGGATACGGTTCGGTCCCACTCGTTGCTGCTTTTTCCCCCGAGTTTCTTTCAGATCTTGGTTGTGGCATTGTATACACGATGTTGTGATAAGAACCTCGGCATTTTCGATGGATGTCTGGTTGGTAACAGCTAAAACAATGGTCATTGCCGTTAAGATGAATATCCCGATAATAATGGTAATGCCTGTCTTCATTATTTCTCCCCGCTAGTACATTGCTGGAGTTGATGACAATCCCTCAGCGGAGAAATTCAATCTGTTGCAACAACAAAACAGGAAATAAAACGGACATCTATATCGTCCAGGTCTGCAATCCCCGATATTTCCGCCTCGAGACGACGGATGAGAAGGCTGGCTGCATCCTGGATCAGTGATATATCTAGAGTACTGTCAAAGGATAGGAGAAAGCCCGCGAGGTCATTTCTTATATCGGGAAGGAAATACCTGGTGCCGGAAGAATCCAGACAGGTTGTCCGGTGCAGGAAATGCAGAAGCTCGGGTTTTGAAAGTGGCCTGAAACAGGAGCGCTGCTCGATAAAGTTGATTGCAGCGCAGGTGAGGATAATAGTTTCCATGTCCGGTCTTGTCCCGGTGTTTGTCCTTTCGAGGAACTTGATCTGTTTGTCCCATTCAAGATCTTTAATTATGCGGGAGAATGCGTCTATCCGATCGATGCTTTGTGTTACCTGGTCGAGCTGTTCAATCGTTGAAAAATCAGTATCTTTGTACAGGGGTCTTTTCACTAAGAGCCCGTCTACGTACTCGTTCATGCTCTCAGGTATCATGGATATGTCTATGTCCATGAGGATGGTCTTGAGCCTTTGCTGCTGTTTGCTCACGAGATTGTATCCCAGAGAAAATAATGTCTCGGCGTTTACATCCTCCAGAACGTTATCGATGCCGGATTTGTTTTCTTTCATGATAACTGCCAGGCCCAGGGATGCAATCGAAGTGGCCTTATCTATGCTTTTCCTGATCTCGTTGATATCATTTAGCGAGCAATAATCTGCCATAATGATCTTGTTCGACAGGTAGATCGTTTCATAGATAAAACGGTCTCTTGTCAGAGGATCGGAATTCTCCAGTGCCTTTACAATAAGCCCTTTGTTTTCAGAGATATGGTCCATATAAAGTGAAGGCAGAACGCTTTCAGAGATATCCATGAGAGGGACCTTCTCCTTGCGGATTCCTGCCTTGAGCAGTCTCTCCGGAGGTGTACGTCTGTATATGCTCATGGCCTCGTCAGGAGGCGGGAACCCCATTTCCATGAGCCTGAATGTCCGTCTTTCGAATATATTCTCTTCCATGGAGCTTTTGAGTTGCCACATCACACCTTCCATTATGCCGTAATAGATGTTCTGATAATGGCTGAACAGAAGGCTCAGCATGTCTTTTAGGAGCTGAATCTTTTCATCGTCGCAGGTAAAGCGGAAAAAGTACACATCGTCATAACTTTCATACCCTTGAGCGAGGATATCGGAGATATCTTCATCTGTGGGAACAACCTGTATTACCTCCATGTTTGTCTGGAAGAGCAGGATTATGAGGTCAAGGTCGATGACATTCAATGTTTCCTGCAGGGTCTCTGCAGAGGCATTGTAGATTTCCAGGAGCCATTCCATGACGTTTTCGATGGACAGGCTGTCCTTTTCCCAGCAGTCGAGGTCTATAAGTTGGCATACAGTCTCGGGAGGGATATATTGAAGCAGGATCTGGCTGTCCGATCCCCAGGAATCCTTGACAATCATATACGCCTCCTGCGCGGAAAGCTGTGCAAGTATCTCTTTGGTGTATGGAGAATCGATGATGCTGCGTACACGCTCGGATGGCGAACATTCAAGTATCTTTGAGAGTTCATTTTTCAATAGCGGTTTGTTATTCATGAACCTTGGTTAGCACACTTGACGATGCTCTATCAAGCGTGGTCTATTCTCTGTCCACGATGATTATGGGTGCCTTTCTGCGAAGGGCCTGGGAGATTGAATCGAAGATCGAATATGCGCTGGGTACGACAAACAGGGTGAGCACCATAGAAAAGAGAAGGCCGAATGCAATGGAAACAGCCATGGGCGATCTCATCTCGGCACCTTCCGATTGAGAAAAGGCCATGGGGAGCATGGCAGTTATCGTTGTGATCGAGGTGATGAGAATGGGGCGCAGCCTGATACTTGCACCCTGTACGATGGCCGAAGTCTTTTCCATGCCGGCCTTTCTCAGGTGGTTTATGTAGTCGATCATGACGATCCCGTTGTTTACAACGATCCCCATGAGTATGATAAGCCCCATTAAGGAGGGAACGGATAACGATTTCCCGGTAATGAAAAGACCCAGGATCATGCCGACGTATGCCAGTGGCAGTGAGAACATTATGATCAGCGGTTGTGTGAATGATTCGAACTGGGCCGCCATGACCATGTAGATAAGGAGGATTGCCACGATAAATGCCTTGCCCAGTTCATTGAACGAGCTCTGCATGTCCTCATAGGTTCCGCCGATATCATAGAAGTATCCCTCGGGCATGCTGATGGATTTCATGGTCGTGCTGATATCCCTGCTTATGCTTCCGAGATCTCTGCCGAACGTGGAGCCAGTAATGGTCACTACCCGGTTCTGATTCTTCCTGTTTATCGTTATGGGGCCCAGGCTTTCCTCGAGATCGGCTACCTGCCATAAAGGAAGACTGAATCCCAGGGGGGATGGGATGTGAATGTTCTTCAGTGCGTCCTGCGTTTCCCTGAACTTCTCGGCAAATCTCACTCTGATGTCATACTCGTCGCCTGCATCCTGGTATCTGCTGACGACCTTTCCCAGCATGGCAGTCTCTACCGTGGAGGCGATCCTGCTGACGTCGAGCCCCATCCTTGATGCCTTTTCCCGGTCGATCATTACATGCAGTTCGGGTTTGCTTTTTTTAAGCGACTTGTCTATGTCCTTGAATCCTTGTATGGATAAGAGTTTTGACACAGACTCGGTACTTATCCTGTCGAGCTGGTCGAGATCGGAACCATAGATGTTTATCTCGATCGGGGAACTGCCGGTTCCGTACATGCTCCCGGCAAGATCTTCAAAGGTAAATTCTACACCTTCGAGTTGGGGAAAAGTGCCGCGCACCTCGTTGATGACCGTATCGGATGATTTTTCCCGATCCTTTTTATCACAGAGCCGGGCAAAGATCCGTGCCTTGTTGACCCCAGATGTCGTGTCTCCCTGTGCCGCTGCATATTTTGCATCCACGGTAATGCCGACCATGCTCCCGCAGGTGATCACCTCTTGCCTTGACAGGAGGATATCCTCTATCTGACGGGCCAGATGATCGGTCTCCGATAATACCATCCCTACAGGAAGGGTCAGGTCGACCACGGCAATGGGAAAATCCTGTTTCGGCATGAATTCAGTGCCGAGAAACCTCGTCAGGACAATAGCTCCAACCAGGAGAAAAAGAGCCCCTGCGATTACGTAAACTCTCCGGTTCAATGCACTCGAGAGAATCTTCGAGTATCTCAGCCGAAGGCTTTGCGTCCAGCCGGCTCCCTCAATACGCTCGTATTCTCCTTTGCCCTTCTTGAATATGGTTGCAGCTATAGCCGGGATAATGGATGTCGCTACGAAAAGAGATGAGAGCAGAGCAATGCAGACGGTAAGCGAAAGAGGTCTGGCGAGCTTGCCGGCAATACTCTGGGAAAGACTCATGGGGAGAAATACCGCAACCGTGGTGAATGTACTGGCTGTAATGGCCATCCCCACCTCTGTTGCTCCCTTTATCGCTGCCTCTGCCCGGGATGCGCCTCCTTCGAGGTGCCTGAAAGTGTTTTCTATGACCACGACGGCATTGTCCACAAGAAGTCCCACACCCAGGGCTATCCCTCCGAGAGTCATGATATTGAATGTATATCCCAGTGCATTCATGCCGATAAACGTGGCAATAATGGAAAGGGGTATAGCCAGGGCAATTACGAGGGTAGGGCGGAAAGAGCGAAGGAACAGCAGCATGACTCCGATGGCGATCAGGCCGCCCATAAGGGCATTGGAACCGGTTGCTGAGATGGATCTGTCGATGAGCCGGCCCTGATCCAGGATCATGTGAAGAGAGACGTCTTCGGGCATGATCTTTTCCAGTGCAGCCAGCTCCTCTTTGACGCGGTTGACCGCCTTGAGCGTGTTGACCCCCGACTGCTTCATGATCGCTATTATGACGGAAGGCTTTGTGTTTGTGCGTTCAAAACCCCTGGTTTCCTTGAAGGTGTCTTCGACCATTGCCACGTCGGATAGGCGTACGGGTTTTCCCTGTCCGGAAATGGAAATGATGGTGTTTCTGATCTCGTCCATGCTTGCAAAGTATCCTTTCGTACGGATCAGATATTCCTTTTTCAGTATTTCCACATGGCCGCCCGAAAGATTCAGGTTGCCAGCCCTTACTCCCATGATCACCTGGTCTATGGATGTCCCGGTTGCTTTGAGTCTCTGAGGATCTACCATGATCTGAATCTCCCGCTGTTTTCCGCCGAAGATAAAGACAGAGGCTATGCCTTCGAGTTTTTCCAGACGCGGCTTCATTACATCATCTATGTATTGTCTAAGTTTGAAGGTGTTCTCCATGCCGATGACCCCGTATTCAAGGATAGGCATGTCCGAGACATTGAATTTCAACACCATTGGCGAGTCTGCATCTTCAGGGAGAAAATCGGTAATCCAGCTTATCTTTTCCCGGACATCCTGTGCGGCAAAATCAAGGTTGGTGCCCCATTGGAATTCACAATATATGCTCGATATGCCCTCCACGGTTACCGAGGTGACCTTTTTTATGCCCTCGACCGTACTGACGGATTCTTCAATCGGTTTTGTAATAAGGGTCTCGATCTCTTCAGAGCCTACACCCTCATAGGTTGTGATGACAGAAACAAAAGGAAATTCCAGATCGGGAAGCAGATCGAGACCAAGATCCGATACAGATATCACCCCGAACAGGGCGATTATCAGGACAAGCATGGAAATGGTGATGCGTCTTCTGACCGAGAATTCAGGAATATTCATAGCCTATTCCCTTAGATCGGGTGTCTCTTGAACGGTTACCTTCATGTTGTCTCTCAACCCTGCCAGGCCTGTTGTGATGACCTGATCTCCGAGTGAAATGCCGCTGGTTATCTCAAAGAGCGCATCTCCCTCGATGCCTAGTGTCACAACCTTTTTTTTCACGGTATCGGCCATGACCGTATAGATGAAATATCCTTGTTCCCCCTTAATTACGGCGGATTTGGGTACCGAAAGGGTGCGATCTCGTGTCTTTTCAACTACGCCGATCCTTGCTGTCATGCCTGAGCGCAGATCGAGCCCGGGGTTTTTCAGGATGATCCTGATTTTGAAGGTGCGGCTTACAGGATCGATGGTTGGGTAAATCTTGGTAATCTTGCCGGTGTATGATTTGACCGGGATGGCATCGAAGGTTATCATCCCTGTACCGCCTTGTTTGAGTGAACCGTAGATCTCCTCGGGAAGATCAGCTTCCACCTTTACCGTATCCATGTTCATGATTACGAATGCGAGCTGTGCTGGGCTGGCAAGCTCTCCGACATTGACGAACTTCTGGGTTGCGATGCCGGATATGGGTGATCTCACAGAGCATTCCCGCAGCTTGCTTCGGGCGAGGGCTTCGGCGCTTATGGCCTGGTCATATTGATATCTTGCCAGGTCGTAGGAGGTTAGCATTTCCTGGTAAACCTGTTCCGATATGGAGTTGTTATTATACAGGGCCTGCATACGCGACAGATCCCTTGCGATGCGATCAAGGGAGGCCTTTGCCTGGTTTGCTATAGCCGTGGTTTTCTCGAGTGCTTTTTCATAATCAAAGGTATCGATGAGCATGAGCAGTTGATCTTTATCAACGGGGTCACCCTCTTCGACGGCGATGATCTCGATCCTGCCTTCAACTCTCGGCATTATCCTGGCGATGTCCTCCGGTCCAACGCTTCCCACAGAGGTGTAGGTCTTATAGACTGGCCCTTCGATAACATCCTGGATGATTACCCTGGGGACCATAGCAGATGACGGCATATTTTCCGCGGCAGGGGGGACAGTGTCGTTGCTGCATGAAAGTGCGCCTATGGACAGGAGCAGGATATAAAAATGTAAAACCGGCACTTTCATGGCCATTCCTTTTATAAGGTTCCCATTGCAGCATGGAGTGACGCAAGGCCCTTTGCATAGCTTGCCCGTGCGAAGATATAGTTCTTCATGGACTGATCGAGCATGGACTGTGCATCGAGAACCTCGGTCGTGGTTGCTACCTGGAGGTTGTAGCGGTCCTTCTGTATCCTCAGGTTTTCTTTTGCCTGGTCAATTGCTTTTTCCGCCACGGTTGTTCTCGCTTTTGCCTCGCGTGTAGAGAGATAGGCGTTTTTGACCTCGAGCGATATCATGTTCTGTAGGTTTGTAAGGAGATATCCCAGCTTGCTGCTGAGGGACTTTGCCTTCGAGACCTCATAGTAGTCCGAACCCCCCTTGAAAAGATTCCAGCTCATTCCCACCCCTATTGACCATGAATCATCTTCGACATCAGGGTGAGCCCCGGTTCTCTCATAGATGCAGTTTGCAGCGATGCTCGGGAGATAGCCTGCCCTGGATATGGTGACCGCCTTGTTGGCGTTTTCTATTTGAAGCATGAGCGTCTTGACCTCCTGCCTTGCTGTCAGAGCGGTCTCGGTAGATGCATCAAGGGACTCTACCATCTCTGCCATGGGTATCTCAGTGTCTATGACGACGGGTTCCGAAAGCGATCTTCCCAGAAGAAGATTCAGTTTGGATTCGGAAAGTTTTATTGCATTTTCCGCCATGATAAGATTCTGCTCGCTCTGTGCGTACCTAACCTGTGCCTCTAAAAGATCGTTTTTAGGGATCATACCCTGCTTGTAGAAGGCATTGGCCACATCAAGGTGTGCCTTGATAGAAGAAACGCCGCTGAGAGCGACATCGTAGACCTGCCGCGCCTCGATAACGCCATAGTATGCATCGATTACCTCCTTTTTCAGGTCCCTGACAAAGCTCTGCCTGTCGAGGTCTGCTGCAAGATAATTGTTTTTCGCTATCCTGTAGCTGTTATACAGGGTTCCGCCCGCAAACAGAGGCTGTGTCGCCTCGATGGAAAAGGCATAGTTGTCTCTCGTACCGATTGGGACCTTGCTTCCCGGAGAGGCTGGTGTATAGGCATATAAGGATTCGCTTCCGGTGGGTTGTGTGCCTTTTCCGGTTACAACCGGCCGCCAGGTTTCAAATTGAGGAGAAGTAGACATGGCCGGTTCCTCATTGAGCCTCGCATACCCGTAGCTGAGCGTAACACTCGGCAGCATGCTGCCGAATCTGGAGCGCTGATCCAGGTTCTTGCTCATGACTTCCTGGTCCTGTGCCTTGATGGCCGGGTTGTTCTGAATCGCCTCTTTTATGGAATCTTCAAGGGTCATGTAATCCGAAGCGTTGGCCTGGCCGATGAAAAAAAATACAGAACCGATTAGTATTAAAATTATACCTCTATTCACTGATTTCCCCTCCTGTAATAACCCGCAAAATGCCTTGAATATAGTTTGACGGCGTTTTGTTGAGCAAATTCATAAACCATGTGTCTCCGATAACATGTAACATGCCCAGGATCATCAATGACATGAGATCAGGGTCAAACCGCTCATTGTTTCTGTTCGCATGGGCAAAGATGTTTTGAAGCAATCCCATGGTTTCCTTGTGGATGTCTTTGTATATCTCGAAGATATGGGGTGCAAGATCCGGTATGGGAGAGTAGAATATTTCATAGATGAGGCGGTGAAACTCGGGATTTTTTTCAATCCATTCAAGCTGATAGGAAACAAATGCCCTGAGCTGATCCAGCCAGGATGATTTCTCCGCTACAGCGTCCCTTAATCCCTGCTTGAACTGTTCTATGCCGGTAATGATCACCTCTGCAAAGAGAGTCTGTTTGCCGGGGAAGAACTGATAGAGCGTTCCTACCCCGAACTCGGCCTTGGCCGCAATCTGGGCCATGGTGGCGTTGAAATAGCCCTCACTTTCGAAAATCTGCCTTGCGGCAAGAAGGATACCCTCTTTACGCAGTGCTGTTTCCCTCTCTTTCCTGCTCATTTGATCAGAGCTGGCATTCTTGTTTCGAACCATAATTCGAAATATGAAGATACATTCAGAAGAAGTCAAGTTCAATCTGTGGTAGACACATCATATCGGTGCAAGATATCCAGGAGTTGCGTGACCTCCTTCTTTGGCGCTGAAAAGGAAAATAACCTGTGAGGGGGCTTTAGCCGCGATTACTCCACCTTCAGAAGGAATCCGATCGCGGCTGAAAGCCGCCCCTGCAGAGCAAGGCTATATCCGAATATTATTCAGCATGAAGATGTTCAACTGCAAAATGTTGAATAAATCACTGATGTAAGGTGCGCCTTGCCCTGGCCTGTGTACGTATGGATTATTCGAGAGAATGGAATACCAACCCAGCCGGCGCCTTTGGGTGGAAGCATGTGGACTTCTGAGGTATTAGGAGGTCGGCCTCAGCGATTTCCAGGATCTCGTCGATGGTATTTGGATTGAGAAGAAAGGCAATGTCCGCCTTTTCCCGAGACACCATATTGAGCGCCTCTTCCGGATTGTTCGTATACATAATCCGTTTGTCTGCCAGCGCGGGAATGATTCCTAGAATAGGTTCCAGAATGCATTCATGAAGGAGGGTTACATCCATGTTTTTCAACAGGGGATGGGTGTGTCTCGGGACGTACCGGTCAATATCCGAACTCCCTGAGAACTCCAGAAGATAGTACCTGGGGATACCCCGTACATACAGTCCGATCGAACCGCGTCCTCTTTTTGACAGGGCATTAAGGAAGGCCTTTCTGTTGTCGTGGGGGATCATGTTGAAGATTTCCTTGATCCGGTATTCCAGATCCACGAGCCCGACTCCCATACTGTCGGTTATTACCCTGTGTGTGGGTAGGATGTTGATGCCCTCATCCTTGTTGATCAGGTACATCTGTATGTAATCAAAGCTCTGATTTCCATCTTTTTTGCCTGTTGCCGCCCTCATACGGTCCCTGTAGATCCTGGCTGTCTCATAGCGATGATGTCCATCGGCAATGAGTATTTTTTTATGCTGCATCATCTTTTTTATCTGTTCGATCATTGATGGATCCTGAATTGTCCAGAGCCTGTGAGAATCTTCCGGGTCGTCAAATTCCGCCAGCGGTGATGAGAGACTGGGCCGGATATGTGTTTCTATTAGTTTTTTAGGGTCCGAATATATGCCGAAGATCGAGCTGAAGTTCGTGCGTACTTTGTTCATCAAGCGCAAACGATCAAGTTTGGGGCCTTTCTGGGTATAGGCATGAGGCCGGATGGATTTTTTATCGTCATCATCAAGGTGCGCTGATGCAATAAAGCCTTTTCTGGTAAACGTAGAATCTTTATGGGAATAGGTGTGTTCATGATAGTAGAGCGAAGGTACCTTGTCTTGAATCAGGATTCCCTCTTCAAGCCACTGCCGGAAAAACCCTCTTGCCCTGGAGTAACGGTTGTCCTCTTTCGTATCTATTGGCAGCTGCTTGCCGAGGACGAGCCGTATAGCGTTGTAGGGGGATCTGTCATAATATTCATCTATCTTTTCAGGCTTGATCACATCATAAGGCGGACATAGGATATTGCCAAGATCCACTAAATCAGGGTTGTACCTTATACCCTTAAATGATCGTATTCTCGGCATTTAGCGGCTCCTTTCTCGTTGGTCGTATTCTATAATTACACAAACTGAGCTGTATATATGGATTGGTGGAAAAAAACAATAATATTCTCAATAATATTCTCAATAATTGTCAATGATACTACCATGATCAAGTGGAAGGTCTTTACCCCCTCAGGGTTTTTACAAGCTCGCGTATGAGTCGCACGGCCTTTGTGGGAAGCCACCATGAACTGAGCGTATTTCCCAGGTCAAGAAGCTTTTTTTCCCGAGGGGTTAGAAGATCGGGGGCAAGCTTTTTTTTGACCTTTGCAAATCCCATCCAGTCTATGATCGAAAGGAGGTTTTTCAAGCTCTTTGGAAAAGGCAGGTAGATGCTCGATGCAAAATCCACAAGGTATGGATTCCCAGCATCGTCCATGCCGTAGTTTCTTCTGTTGCGCAGATCCAGGTGTACGACCCCGCTGGCATGCATTTCCCTGATCAGCCTGGTCAGGTCGTCAAAATATTCCTTGCCGGGTGGCATCTTTGTATCCCTGAGGTTATCCCCTCCCATGTATCTGGTGATGAGTGTATACCTGTCAGGACTTTTCATGAGTCCCGGGATCCCTTTGATTCCCTGAATCTTCAAATAGATGAATCGTTCCCAGAAGACCAGGATGATGCCGAGGATGCGGACAGGCAATCCCCTGTTTCTGTAAGTTTTTTCAACCAACATGGTAACACCCGAGGATACCATTTTTACATCGGGGCCGTAGAGCCGCTTTTTTTTCAGGGATTTTATCATTTGACCGGATTGCCTTGAGGGCTGCCATTTTCTATCAGTTCAAACTTGAATGCGGAAAAGGGTACCGGCGCCTTGACTCCATGTATTATGGCCATACCGCTTATGTGGTTTGATTCGGGGTTTATGCCGCCTTCCATGCGTATCAGATCATTTTCCATTTTTACAGAACCTTGTTTATTTACGGATGTTTTCAGATCATTGATCACGGCCTTGTCTCTGCTTGATGTCTTGCCGTGGTCATCTATGAAAATATCTACGGTGGCTGTTTTGTCGGGATAGTGGAGAAAAAGTACCCAGTTTCCGATAAGGGTCTCGCCCGAATAGAGGTCTCCGGGGAGATCGCTTATCAAAACGGTCTTCTTGGTCCTCTTCGTAAGCGATGCCCCCATGTCCTTGTTGAATATTTCTTTCCCGAAGTGGAGAAACACAAGGGTCAGAAAAACAATAACCAATGAGAGTGCAGCTAATATTTTCATCTCTTTTTTTACACAATAATCCGAATATGGGATGCGGTTAAATCATCGCCTTATCCTCTATCATTGCATGGTCAAATATGCAATGATACCTTTTCTTTGCCCGGGGTTGAATGATTACGATGAAGATAATGGGAAAGCTCAGCTGGAATCCGAAAGGATATGCCTTTGTAGAACCTGCAAGCGGAGAAGACGTCTTTGTGCCGCAAGAATCCCTTCTGGGCGCTATCGACGGGGATATCGTGAATGTGTGGGCATACAGAGACAGGAAGGGCATGCGCGGAGAGGTTCTCGGTATTCATAAAAGGACCAAGCCTCTGGTGAGCGGAAGATTTTGGACCATGAAAAAATGGGGAATGCTCGAGCCGTTTGATTCTTTTCCCTATACCATTATTATTCCTTTTGGTTCTCATGGAGACGCAAAGAATGGAGATGTGGCCCTTGCGGCCATTGATCTGCCCAAGCGGCTCCAAAAGACCACGAGTGTAACAGGCAGAATAGAGCGCCTCTTAGATATACCAGCTGACATAGCTGACGATTTGCGGTTTGTGGCCTACAAGCATGGGATTTCCTGGCGGTTTTCCGATGAGGTTGAAAGACAGGCTGAACTCGTGTCCCGGATCGATCTTGCCAGGGAAATCCCCGGACGTAAGGATCTGCGAGACCGGGTCCTTTTTACCATAGACGGCATTACAGCAAAGGATTTTGATGATGCAGTTGGTATAGAAAGGCTTCAAGACTCTACATTTGTGCTGACCGTGGCCATTGCCGATGTGGCCCATGTGGTAAGGCGGGGGACCCTTCTCGATGCAGAGGCCTTTGCCCGTTCCTTCAGTGTCTATTTCCCCGAGGCAGCCATCCCCATGCTTCCTGAGATCCTGTCAAATGGTATCATGAGCCTCAAGCCCGATGCCGAAAGACTGGCCCTGGCAGTGGAGATACATCTCGGTCCGAGGGGAAGGATTATAGGATATGAATGTTTCGAGGCTGTTATCAGGTCGCGTGCCAGGCTCACCTATGAAGAGGTAAACCCGTTTCTTTCCGGTGCAGACCCTCTTGCAGGTGTGGATAAGGATATCAGGAACAGGCTGATGATGCTGCACAAGATGGCAATGAACCTTTACAGAATCCGCAGGAAAAGGGGATGCCTGGACTTTGATATCCCTGAAGTAGGGATTACCATCGGTCATGACGGAGATGTGGACAGGGTATACCGGATAAAAAGAGGCCCGGCTGAAAGGCTTATCGAAGAATGTATGCTGCTGGCGAACCAGGTTGTCTGTTCTTTCCTCGAAAAGCACCAGATGCCGGTTTTATACCGGATACATGAAGAGCCGAAGACCGAGGATCTTCTGGCACTTGCAACGACGCTGAAGGAGATCGGGTTTGACAAGGGCATGCATGCCCGTCTTTTCAGTGCAATACGTACAGGCAGTCGTATTCCGGCCATTCTGCAGGACCTGACCCAGTATTATAAGGGCAGTCCTCTCGAAGGGTTTGTCAATCAGCATATCTTAAGGGCCCTGATGAGGGCCAGATACTCTCATGAAGATCTGGGGCATTTTGGTCTTGCAACAACAGGGTATCTCCATTTCACGTCTCCAATCAGGCGGTATCCTGATATCATCATCCACAGAATGGTAAAGCTGGTCCTGCAATCACGCATGCCTTCTCAAAAAAAGCAAAGGGATAAACTTCTCAAGTATATGAAGTTCGCAGGAAACGAGACATCGATGAAAGAACAGAAAACCAATGATGCCATGTTCGAGGTTATCCGGCTGAAAACATCATCATTTATGATGAAGCATGTGGGAGAGGTGTTCGATGGGATTATAACGAGTATCCTCGATTTCGGGATGTTTGTAGAGATATTTGACCCGCCCGTAGACGGGCTCATAATAGCACAAGATCAGGGAAAAGCACGGATGAGAAGGAAAAAAAAGACGACAACCCTGCAGGGAAAGATCTCTCTGGGAGACATGGTCAGAGTCAGGCTGGCACGGGTAGATCCGATAAAGGGGCACCTTGATTTTACCCTGGAGAAGTCCTGTGCGGATTCAACTCCGATAAACCGGAAAGGATCATGAGGATAAGCTGTTCAGCCCGAACTCATAGTAGGAGACGTTAGCTCTGTTGTTTCAGTTTCAGTGCAGATCCTCCCAGGTATGCCTCCTGGACCTTTGCGTCCGACTTCAATACCGATGAGGGACCCGATGTAATAATAACACCATTTTCCAGTACATATCCCCGTCCGGCAACACCGAGCGCCTTATGGGCGTTCTGTTCCACAAGGAGGATGGAAGTGCCCTGTTGATTGATCTCCCGGATTATATCAAAGATCTGTTTGACCAGGATTGGTGCTAGTCCAAGCGATGGCTCATCAAGAAGCAGTATTTTGGGAGAACTCATCAAAGCCCTGCCGATGGCCAGCATCTGCTGCTCCCCGCCGGAAAGGGTTCCTGAGAGCTGAGAGCGCCTTTCAGCCAGGATCGGAAATAGCGAGAATACCCTTTCCTTGGCGTTGTGCACCTCGCTTTTCCGGGAGCGTCTGGTATAGGCACCCAGATTCAGGTTTTCATCTACGGTAAGGGTCGGGAACACCCTTCGGCCTTCAGGTGAGAGGGAGACCCCTTTGAGGACTATTTCATAGGCAGGTATCTTGTTCAGGGGTTCTCCTGCTATGCTGATGGTGCCGTTCCTGATGGGAACAAGGCCTGATATTGCCTCCATGAGAGTTGATTTTCCGGCCCCGTTGGCGCCGAGCACGGTTACGATCTCACCTTTGTCAAGGTTCAGGCTCACGCCCTTGAGCGCCTGGACCGCGCCATAGGAGATATGGAGGTTTTCAATGCTCAGCAGTGGTGCCATGGTCAATTTCTTCCTCTTCGTCGTCTTTGCCCAGGTATGCCTCAATGACCCGCTGGTTGTTATAGATATCCTTCGGGGTGCCTTCTGCAATCTTCCTTCCTTCATCCATGACAACGACCCAGTCCGATATTCCCATGACCACATTCATGTCGTGCTCTATGAGCAGGATTGTAACATCCTCTGTCCTTATGAGCTCTGTGAGAAACTCCATCAGTATCTCGGTTTCACGAGGATTCAGGCCGCTGCTCGGTTCATCGAGAACGAGAAGGTAGGGATCTGATGCCAGTGCCCGGGCGATTTCCAGCATGCGCTGTGAGCCATAGGCGACATTCTTTGCCAGATCCTGCCGGAAGGCCCAGAGATTCACCTGCCGCAGACGCGCCTGTGCAATTTCCCGGATACGCTCTTCCTCACGCCTTTGATGAGGAGTCTGGAAGATGGATGAGAAGACCCCGGATGAACTTCTGCAGTGCTGACCCGCCATGATGTTCTCCAGACAGGTCATGTCCGGAAATAGCCTTATGTTCTGGAAGGTTCGTGCAATACCGTAGGAGACAATCTGATGTGGTTTGCGCCCGGTGATGTCGCTGCCTTTGAAGAACACGTTTCCCATTTCTGGTTTATAGATCCCTGTTACCACGTTGAAGACGGTTGTCTTGCCTGCTCCGTTGGGCCCGATAAGGCTCAGGATCTCGCCCTTGAGTGCCTGAAGGTCGATCATGTTCACAGCGGTAAGCCCGCCGAAGATTTTGGAGAGTCTTCTGGTTTCGAGCACAATTTCTTTGTCAGGGCGTGCCTGAAGGTCAGACATCTTCCCTCCTTGCCGCCGGGCCCAGCAGGGAGCGGAATTCCACCGCGCCGCGTTTGCGTGGCCAGACACCGCCGGGACGGTACATCATCATCAGGATCATTGCCAGGCCGAACACAAGCATCCGGTACATGGCAAAAGGCCTGAATATTTCCGGAAACAGGCTGATAAAGGCAGCACCTATGATAACGCCCGGAATGGAACCCATGCCGCCTATCAGGACTATGCAGAACATCAGGCAAGATTCCCAGAAGGTGAAGCTCTCCGGGGATACGCACATGAGCTTGCTTGCATAAATGTTTCCGGCAACCCCTGCCAGGGCGGCTCCGAGTATAAAGGCAAGCAGTTTATAATTCTTAACGTCCACCCCGTTTGCGCTCGCAGCTATTTCATCCTCGCGAATATAATTCCATGCGCGACCGATCCTGGATTTCTGGAGCCTGATCAGGCCGAATATGCTCAGGGCGACAATAATCCATATAAGATAATAGAATTCTATGGATGAATCGATGTCAAAGCCATAACCGAAAGTTGGGAAGTCTATGCCAAAAACCCCGTTCGGCCCGCCTGTCAGATCAAAGGGGTTGTTGATCAGGGCCAGGCGTACGATCTCGCCCATACCCAGGGTCACTATAAGAAGGTAGTCTCCTTGAAGATGAATGACCGGCGAGCAGACCAGATAGGCGAACAGTGCTGCCGCGAGTGCACTGACAGGCAGCAGGACAAAAATCGGGATGCCGAATTTTGTGTTGAGTATTGCCGTTGTGTATGCCCCTATGGCGTAGAATCCTGCATGTCCGAGATCGAACAGCCCGACCTCTCCAAGGACGATGTTGAGGCTTAACCCGAGCAGGGCGTAAATCCCGAAATAAAATGCGATATCGATAAAATAATCGCTTACAAAAAACGGATAGACAAGAAATGCGCCGGCGATGATCATGATCTGAAACCGTTGTGTTTTCACCATGTCCAAGACGCCTGAGAGAGTAGGATTGCTCATGATGCTATACTTTTTCAGCCAGCTTCTCTCCCAGGATTCCCCTGGGGCGGAAGATGAGTACGAGGATAAGAATCAAAAAGACGAATACGTCTTTCCACGCTGCGGAGATATACGCTGCTCCGAGCATTTCCAGAACGCCCAGGATGAGGCCGCCGAGCATGGCGCCAGGGATGTTGCCGATTCCGCCCAGAACACTGGCGGTAAAGGCCTTCAGTCCGTAATTCCATCCCATGGTAAAACTGATCTGGCGGTAATACATCCCCACCATTATCCCGGTCATGGCGCCAAGCGCAGGGCCCAGGGTAAAAACGAAGAAGATAACCTTGTTTATATTGATACCCATTAGCGAGGCTGTGTCGCGGTCAAGAGCTGTTGCGCGTATAGCTGCTCCGAAGGTGGTCTTCTGAACGATAAAATAGAGAGTACCCATAAGAACAAACGACAGGACAAGAATAAGGATCTGCAGGATGGTAATGTGAATGTCGCCGATCTGTATATGGATATTCGGTATCAGATTCGAAGGGTATGCCTGAAATCTCGGGCCCCAGATAACCATGATGGCGTTCTGCAGCACAATGGAAGCCCCGAGGGCGGAAACGACGGCAGGAAGCCTTCCAGCGGGATACACGGGTCGGTAGGCGAGGCGTTCCACGATAAGACCTACAGCGGCGAGGCTGGTCGCAGCCACGGTCATGGCCAGAACCAGCCCGCCCCACAGGCCGAAATGGTTTGTGATCAGGGCAGCACCGAAGACGAGCACGGTATATCCCAGGTAGGATCCCAGGGTGAAGAAATCCCCGTGAGCAAAATTGATCAGTTTCAATACGCCATAGACCATAGAATATCCAAGGGCTATAAGCGCATAAAAAGACCCGATCGTCAGACCGTTAATCAGTTGTTCAAAGATTACGTGCATGCGTCCTCGTGCTGTATCATCGTTTCGCCGAAGCTGACTACTTGGATACGACGATCCTGCCGGAATCGTCAACTACATACAGATAGAAGGGGACCCCCTCCCTGTCTCCCTGGCTGGTGAATCCGATAGGCCCGGTAATGCCGGGAACACCGTCCACCTCGTCACGGAGATAATCGGCAAGTTTCGCGGAGTCTGTCGAGCCTGTTTTGTCTATGGCATATGCGATGATGTTCAGGGCATCGGCCGCATATATTGGCCAGGGGCTGGAAGGGATATCCCCGAACCTGGCCTTGTAAGCATCGAGGAATTCCTTCGCCTCGGGATATGGAAGGTCAGCTGGAAGAGGCTCGTTTGTCATATAACAGTCTTTAGCGATCTCGATACCTGCAATCTTGACAAATTCGTCATTTATCGCGGCATTTCCACCCACGAACGGGCAAGTGATGCCGATTTCGCGGGCCTGTGTAACCAGAAGGGCAGCCTCGGCATAATACCCGGTGAAGTACCACACATCGGGTTTTGCCTCTCTGAGGTTGGTCAGTATTACTCGGAAGTCCTTTTCTCCGGGGGTAATGGCGACATAATAGACAATCTGAACAGCGCCGGCATCTGCCATGGGCTGGAGGGCTCGTATGGTGTCTTCGGCAAGCCCTTTACCGAAGGCCGTGTTGTCATGCATGATGGCAATGCGTTTGGCTCCGAATTTTTTCGGTACTGCCTCGGCAAAGAATCTTCCCTGGGAATCATCGCGTCCACAGGTGCGGAAAAAGTAATTGAAATCCCTCTGTGTTAAACGGACTGCGGTCACTCCATAGCCGATATTTACCTTCTTGAATTTCTCATAGATGTTCGATGCGGGCTCACACACTGAAGATCCGTATGTGGAGACCGATGCGACCACATCCTTCTGCCCCACCAGTTTCTGTGCGGCTAGCGCACCTGTCTTGGGTTCGCCCGCATCATCTACTACGCGCAGTTCAACCATTTTGCCGCCCAGGACTCCGCCTTTTTTGTTTATGAGCCCTGCCGCGATTTCACACGACTGCCGAGCCATCTGCCCTTCATATGCCCAGGCCCCGGTAATGGGACCCTGCAGACCGATTACGACGGTATCGTTTGCAGCGAAGGCCGTGCCGATCAAAAAGACGGACATAAAAACACCAAGGATCATCACATAGCGTAAACTTTTCATTCGCCTCTCTCCTTTATCCATAAAGTAGTATATGTATTTTCAAAGCTATACATCGATGCTGAACTGATAAGATGTTTGGTAGTATCATGAAAAATGAAAAAGACCCTCCCCTTGCTGTCAGCCCTGTGTAAAAATGAAACAGCAGTGTTTTCAGATTGTTATGATATAATTCAAGGGGCATACTCTGTCAAGGATAAAGTATGAAGACAGGTTTAATTGTTGAAATAAGAAGATTGCAATGATGATGTTACAGATAAACCAGGGAGAGCCTCCTGTTTTTAAGGGGGGATTCTCCCTGGAACGGCAATACATCTTCACAGGTTTTTCTATGAATCTGCGATCCGCGGGTACAGCCCTGCCAGGATCATTTCAGCCAGGCATCCACCTTTTCGGGATTTTCGCTGATCCATTTTTTTGCGGAATCGGCGGGATCTGCCCCGTCTGCATTCCACCCCATGATCTGGCCGATATCGGCAAGTGTCCAGTGGAAGTTATCCAGGAACCGGTATACTTCCGGCATGTCCTTGTCGAGACCTTTGCGAACGATTGTGTGAATCTCTTCTGCCCCTCCGTATATCCCTTTGGGGTCATCCAGGTATTTCAGATCCCACCGTGCAAATTTCCAGTGCGGTGTCCATCCGGTAACCACTACCCACTCGTTGTTTCTGATCTTGTCCTTCAGTACGGCGGTCATGATGCCTCCGGAACCTTCCATGAGGTCGAACTTGTCGAGCTTGTATTCTTTCATGGCAAGTTCTGTTTTGCTCATTATTCCGGCGCCGGGATCGATGCCGGTGATCTGCCCTTTGAACCTGTCCGCATAGTCATTCATTTCAGCTATGGAACTGATTGTGACATAGGTTGGCACCACCAGCCCGATACCTGCGCCCTCGCAGTTTGTTCCCAGATCCACCAGTTTGTCTTTCATCTTTTCCACGTAGTGGGCATGTGTTACCGGCAGCCAGGCCGTGGTCATCCCGTCGATGTCTCCGGTTGCGATGGCCTGATACATGGCTGCGGCACTAACCGGTGTGATCTCGACATCATAGCCCATTTTTTCCTCCAATACCGCCTTGACCACATTGATGCTCGCTGTTGCACAAGACCATTCAACGTATGCGAGTTCAACCTTTCCCTTGTCGGCAAATGCTCCCGGCGCAGATGCTAAGATCATAAAGAGCGCCATTAAAACTATGTAACGAAATGGTATCATATGTCCTCCCTTATAGAGTTTATTCGTATTTCCTATGTCCAGCATAGGTTATGCTGTTTTCTGTCTGCCCCCGGCCTTCTGCATGATCCGATCGAGGATGACAGCGACAATGACAATGGCGATGCCGGCCTCGAAACCCTTGTCTGGCTCAAGCCTCTGGATTGCCTTCCAGACCTCCCCTCCGAGACCTTTTGCTCCGATCATGGCAGCGATTACCACCATAGAAAGCGCAAGCATGATGGTCTGGTTGATGCCTGCCATGATGGTGGGGGTTGCCATAGGGAGCTGAAGCTTGAACAGTTTCTGGCTTCTCGTGCTTCCGAATGAATCCGCAGCTTCGATCAGTTCGACAGGGACCTGCTTGATTCCGAGGCAGGTAAGCCTGATAGCAGGCGGCATGGAAAATATCACGGTGGAGAAGATGGCGCCTACCGGACCCAGGCCGAAGAAAGGTATGGCTGGGATGAGATATACAAATGCGGGCATGGTCTGCATGACATCGAGGATAGGCATGATGATCCTGTATGCTGTCGAGTTCAGAGCGGAGAATATCCCCAGAGGAAGACCGATGAGCATTGCTATCAGCGTGGATATGAGGACAAGGGCGATTGTGCTTACTGTTGGTGTCCACAGTCCCATGTTCCAGATCAGCGCCATCCCGATCAAGGTGAAAAGGGCAATGCCTTTTTCCCGGCTGATAAACAGTGCCAGGGCTGTAAAAACAATGATGAGAACCCAGGGAGGGAAGAACATCATAGAATCTACCAGTATGTTGATTCCGGTTTCCGTAATATCTGAAAAGGCCCTTGTGGCAAAAGAAAAATGTTCGGTTATCAGATCTATTACGTACTCTATCGATTTTCCGATTGGTATCCTAATCTGTTCCATTGACCATCACTCCTTCTGAAAGGGCTGCAAGCAGGGACCCTTTCACGATAACCCCGAGCAGGTGCTCTTCTTCGTCAATCACGGCAACAGGGGAACTGTTTTCAGCCAGAAGAGCAAAGAGATCGTTTGCAGGTGTTTCAGGTGAGACCTTGTGAATATCTCTGATTACTATGCCTGCAAGGTCTTTTTCTCCTTTTTTCAAGGCTGTCGCAGCATCTTCGGCAGTGACTATCCCAACAAGTTTTCCCTTGTGCTGCACAAAGATGCTCGATATCCCCGCCCGGTTCATTTTCCAGAGTGCGGCCTTGGGGCCATCATGGGCATAGCTTGCAATCTCGATAGGGTTTTTCATAATTATTTCTGCAGTCAATACCTTGGAAAGATCCACATCCTCGACAAATTTTTCAACATAGCGTGTTGCAGGATTTGTCAGGATCTCTTCGGCTGTCCCATCCTGAACGATATAGCCGTCCTTCATGAGGATGATCCTGTCGCCGAGTTTGAGTGCCTCATCAAGATCATGACTGATAAAGATGATGGTTTTGTGCATCTTTTCCTGCAACTTTAAAAGCTCGTCCTGCATATCTCTCCGTATGAGAGGGTCCAGGGCGCTGAAGGCCTCGTCCATGAGCATGATATCCGGATCCAGTGCCAGTGCCCTGGCAAGCCCGACCCTCTGCTGCATGCCGCCGCTGAGCTGGGATGGATAAGAGTTTTCCCACCCCTTAAGCCCTACCTGTTCAAGTGCGGCAAGGGCACGCTTTTGCCTTTCGGCCTGGTCCACCTTCTGGATCTCCAGGCCGTATTCCACATTCTTTATTACTGTCCGCCTCGGGAAGAGGGCAAAATGTTGAAACACCATCCCGAACCGTGTTTGTCTCAGGATGCGAAGATCCTCCTTGTTCAGCTTGGTAACATCGGTGCCCTCAAGCAGGATCTGGCCATAGCTTGGTTCTATCAGGCGGTTCAGGCACCTGACGAGGGTTGATTTTCCAGAGCCTGACAGCCCCATGATAACGAGGATCTCTCCCTCTTCGACATGAAAAGAGACATTTGCAACACCTATGCCATGGCCGGTTTTATCTAGGATCTCATCTTTGGTGCTGCCCTCTTTGAGAAGAGCCAGAGCCTTCTCGGGGTGAGGGCCGAAGATCTTATACAGGTTCTTAACTTCAATTTTATGGGCCATTCTTTATCTCTCCCATGAGTATTTAAGATAGTGTCTTATTGAGTTGACACGTGTTTTCTGAATTTACCCCAGAGCCTGTGTGCAGGAAGTAATCCGAGTTGATTCAGGGGAACAGCTCTTCAGGTCTGGTTGCTGGTGCATAGGGAATTGAGAAAACGCTTCCATGCATCATGTTTTTTCTTCCATCATTTCCACGATCCTCTCCAGAGAAAGGGCAATGGAAACCTGTTCAAGCTCGGGAAGCTTTGAAATAGCCAGCGAAAGCGTGTCCTGAAGAGGAAGCGGGGCCTTTGATGCCAAAGCAATACCTGCATCGGTTGCCGTAAGCAGTACCTTGCGGCGGTCTTTATCTTTCCGTTCTCTCAAGATAAGGTGCTTGTTCTCAAGCCGGTCGACAATACCGTTTGCTGTACTCATGCTCAGGCTTACCCTCTTTCCGAGCTCCGACAGGGTAATCGGTCCATCTTTGGCAATGGCATACAGGCAGATTAACTGGGGGCCGGTTATAAGATGTTCAACGGCAAGTCTTCGAGAGTAGGTATCGATAAAATGCATAATGCGCCTGAGAGCCATGAGGACCCTCATATCATAATCATAAACGGTGTTTTCCGGGCGGGGAGTGTTATCCGCTCCGTCGGCGTTGTTGACAGTGAGTCCCATCAATGCTGTTCCTGTCTCCAGAGTAATGATATTGCCCGGCGCTCCTGCCCCCCTGTCATCATTGTTCGAGATGACCTCTTCCGGGCTTTGGAGTATTTCATGCCAGTTTTTCTTCATAGGGCTCTTCAT
>OMKS01000814.1_pt1 | contig 28961 bp, 23 predicted proteins | sample 1674721 | NCBI WGS metagenome assembly OMKS01 (sample SAMN06264996, study PRJEB25208) | sediment metagenome | isolation source: hot spring sediment | place: USA: California | collected 2014-09-02 | reverse complement strand
CTCTTCAGTGCTGTCCAGTCTACCTGTGCATCCGAATCAGGATGAATTCCTTATACAACCGTTTTAAACACATTTCCTGACGCTATAAAAGAGTTTTCTTCATATGTGCAAACCGCTGTTTCATAGGAGGCTTTCCTGGTCATTCCTGACAAGATAATCCTTCATGTCCAGGTATCTGTCTTGCATCAGCACATGACAGGTTCCGTCTCCTCTGGTACGGCAGTACACGACAATCTCGGGAATGCACTCTCAACACCCTCAGCACAGCCTGCGTTTGTGATCGGAACCGAAATCTTTGCCTGGTTCATTCACATGCCAGGGGCACGCCTCAGCCACAACCAATTCATGCTGAGTCTGATCATGTCCCTGAGATTAACGAACCGCAGCAAGGTACCGATGATGGTTTTCAACTTGATGCGTTTCATGTTTTGTCCCCAGGGAAAGGGAATCGCTGAATCATTTCACAGTGGCTGATACTACCTTTCTGATCAAACTGATCGAGCAAACTGAAATATCCGGCAAATGATGTTGGCCGGCTTCCGGGTTTACTTCTTCAGCGCTGCGATCCTGTCCTCCAGGGGGGGGTGGCTCATAAACAGCAGCCTCATGCCATGGCCTGTCTTCCCGCTGACCCCGAATGCGGCTATCTGCTCGGGCAGGGGCTGCGGCTTGCCCTGACCGAGTCTTTCCAGTGCCGAAATCATCTTTGCACGTCCGGCCAGGGTTGCACCTCCTGCGTCGGCACGGTACTCACGCTGCCTGCTGAACCAGAACACAACAATGCTGGCAAGTATACCGAACACAATCTGGGCCACAATGGTAGTGATGAAAAAACCCAGGCCGTGCCCCCTCTCGTTTTTTAATATGACCCTGTCTACAAAATGCCCGACTATGCGCGAGAAGAAGATGACAAAAGTGTTTACCACACCCTGTATAAGGGTAAGCGTAACCATGTCGCCATTGGCAACATGGCTGATCTCGTGGCCCAGCACGGCCTCGATCTCATCCTTGTTCATGACCCTGAGCAGACCTGTACTTACCGCAACCAGTGCCTTGTTTCTGCTCATGCCCGTGGCAAAGGCGTTGGGAGAGGGAGAATCAAATACAGCCACTTCCGGCATGCCGATCCCGGCGCCGGCAGCGAGCCTTTTCACTGTATCCACCAGCCATGCCTCTGTGGGGTTTCTCGGAGAGGAAATCACATTGGCGCCGGTGAGCCTTTTAGCCATCCATTTCGACATGGCAAGGGAAATGAACGACCCGCCAAACCCGAACACCGCTGCAAACACGAGCAGATTGTACAGATCAAGGCCAATGCCTTTTTCATCCAGGATGCGGTTGACTCCGAGAAGGCTCAACACAATGCTGAGAACCACAAGAACAGCTATATTGGTGACCAGGAACAGAAAGACCCTCTTCATATTGTGCTCTCCTTTTTGGGGTTAATCTACGCACAAGACCATACAAAAAATACACCACAGTGTAAAGCAGATCCGGATCTGCCCGTTTAAAGAAAAACCGATTCTTCCGAAGGCACGCACAATCCAGATTCAATGTAAACACCTACTTGTTCAGTTCTCTGTCTATGCACATTCTTCATCAAGTTTAATCCTTCAAGTTCCGACAAATCCATAATAATCATGTTAATGGATCTAAAGGGGGGGGTAATATGCAAAGCCTTCTCGTTTTGTTAAACCTGATTCTTCTTTCCGCTCAACCGTGTTACGCAGACCAGCAATATCATATCGAGGTTCTGCAGGTCGCAAACATCCCTTTATTTGACAGGACCTACGACGGTTTTGTTGAAGAACTTGCCGGACAAGGCCTGGTTGAAGGTCAGAACCTCAGCATCAACAGACACATAATCGATGCAGATGCAGAAGCATCCCTGTGGGAAAAAGTCGGAATCCTCTTTAAAATCAGGAAAACCGCATCAGCTATTGTAGATGCAAGGCCTGATCTTGTTCTCACCATATCCACTCCTGCAACAAAATATTCGAAAAACAAGTTTATTAAAGCAGGCATTCCCGTGGTTTTCAGTGCTGTGGCCAACCCTGTTGTCGTGGGGTGTTTATCGCTTGAAACACCGGGTGAAGGGTTTACCGGGGCTACCTTGTATACTGACCCACTGACACAGTTGACCCTGACAAAGATTGCCGTGCCGACCATAAAGGTTATGGGCATAGTCCACAGTGATGATGACAATGCAATCGCTTTTGTAGAGGAAGCACAGGGAAAGGCCCCTCAAGTAGGGATCTCGATTATTGCAAAACAGGTCAAGAAGTCGGATCCCTTTCTGCCCGCAGCCACGGAATTGCTGGAGACAGGGATTGATTCACTTGGCCTGCCTCTTGATTCATATTACGGACTTCGCAACGATGAAGCCGGCCGTGCATTGAGCAAGTTTGCACGTGAAAACAAGTTGCCGTTATTTGGATTTATCAATCACCCGATCGCCGGCGGTGTCCTGTACATAGGCCCGGATTTCAAACATATCGGCGAGCTTTCGGGGCAGCAGGCAGTAATGATCCTCAAACAAGGCAAGAGGCCTGAAGAGCTTCCAGTGCTGAGACAAAAGGAACTGGATGTATATTATGATCCTGAAGCCCTGGAAAGACTCGGCATAGTATTCCCCGAATCACTCTCAAAGGTTGCAAAGCCCGCTGAGATTATAGACTGAAGCGTCTTTCTTTACATATGACAATATGGTGATGTCCGTGAAACATATTATCCGCGGCATTAGAAATATCTGGGAGTTTTTTCATCTCGAACATGCTGGTCGCCGGCATGACCATGTTCCGGTGGAGTTGCATGCATGGTCCTTTTCTCTGCAGCATAATTATTATATTCAGATAGTACACTTACCGATAAAAGACATATGAGACTTCTCTCGAGATTACAGAATCTGTCTTTACACTGGAAACTTAACCTTATGTGCCTGTTTATTGTTCTGCTGTTTTCTCTTGTGTTATATTTTATGATTCTGCCCTACCTGGAAAAAGAAAAAACACTTGAACGCCAGGGGAAGCTCAGGGCAGTGGTCCACTGTGCTGTCTCGCTCATGGATTATTACGAAAGATCCCTCAGAAGTGAGTCGTGGAAAACCGATCCTTCCATGCCCAGGACCATTGAAGAAGCAAAACATATGGTTACAAAGAATCTCAAAGAAATCAGGTATGACAAATCCGAGCACCTCTTTATCCTCGACGGCAACGGCACCATGCTCATGCATCCCGTGAAACCAGAGCTGGAGGGAATGATCATGCTCGATGTCACTGACCCCGGGGGGGTCAGAGTGTTCAAAGATATGGTGTTGCATTCCCAGCGCGACAATGAAGCCTTTGTGAGCTATATCTGGCAGTCCAAGTACAGCCCCGTGATTCTCGAACCACAGATCACTTATGCACGCTATTACTGGCCTTGGGACTGGGTAGTGTGCTCCAGCCTATACACTCAGGACATCACGGGTGCCATGAGGGCAATCTCGATCAAGTCCATGCTCTATGCTCTCGCCACTGCGGTCATGGCCATGACCCTGATGTTTTTCTTTGTCTATGTGAGTTTTTCCCGGCCCCTCAAACAGCTCCTGGAAGGCATCCACGAAATCCATAAGGGAAACCTGGATCACCAGATAGAAGTATCGTCTCCGGATGAGATCGGGGTCATTTCCCGGGAGTTCAACTATATGGTTTCCGCACTTAAAAAGGGACGAGACAAGCTCGTTTTGTCTCAGAGCAAATACCGACAACTCACCGACCTCCTCCCGGATATTATTTATGAGGCCGACATCGATTTCCATGTCACCTATCTTAACAGGTCAGGACATGCCCTCACCGGATACAGTGAAGAAAACATCATGCAGGGATTATCACTCAGGTCGCTGATCGATGATGATGCTTTCGACAGCATGGTCGAGACAATTACTGCAGGAAGGGAGGAGAACTTTCTCCTGACTCACAAGGTGTTCAGAAAAAACAAGACCCATTTCATGGGTGAAAACAACGGTGCCGTGATTTTTGATGATCTGCACCCGATTGGCATACGCGGAAGCATCCGGGATGTGACCGATAAAATCCAGATGGAAGAACATCTGGTACAGGCCCAGAAGATGGAAACCATAGGAACCCTGGCCGGCGGGCTGGCTCATGACTTCAACAATGTCCTTGCAGGCATCACCAGCACCATCTCCCTTGTAATGTACGAGATGGACAAGGGTCGGGATATACAACGGGAATGGCTGAAGAAACACCTGGACATCATGGACATCTCTGGTCAGCGCGCAGCCGACATGGTCCAACAGCTTCTCACCCTTTCCCGCAAGCGCGAAACTCAGTTTGAGACTGTTCATCTCAATTCCGTAATCGAGGATGTCATAAATCTTTGCAAGAACACCTTTGACAAACGGATATCCATATGCACCCAAATTCCTGCACAGGATGCCATGGTCTATGGAGACCATACCCAGATAGAGCAGGTTCTCCTTAATATCTGCATCAACGCCGACCATGCGATGACATTCATGAGACAAAACAGGACAGTCCACGGGGGCGTTCTTGACATTGCCCTGGAAGACATCCTTGCCGACGAGCACTTCTGCTCAACGCATCCTGAATCCCGACAGAGGTGCTACTGGAAAATATCTGTCAGAGACACCGGGGTTGGCATCGAGAGCAACACGCTGGCAAAGATCTTCGCCCCATTTTTCACCACCAAGGAAAAAGGCAGGGGAACCGGCCTGGGCCTTTCCATGGTGTATCAGATCATAAGGCAGCATGAAGGATTCATCGATGTCTATTCCGAGGTCGGTATCGGCACCACCTTCAACTTGTTCTTTCCTGCCCACCATACGAACGATACCTCGGCAAACCAGAATATCCACCGGGACATTCCTCAAGGCAACGGATTGATCCTTGTGGTGGAAGACGAAGAGATCTTACGCCATATCGAGACGTTGATGCTGGAGAAATGCGGTTATGAAGTCATTACGGCTGAAAACGGGGAACAGGCGGTTGAGGTTTTCAAAAAACGCCACAACGAGATCAAGGCTGTCTTCATGGATCTTGCCATGCCCAAGATGTCCGGGGAGCAGGCCTTCCTGGAAATGATAAAGATCGTGCCCGATGTAAAGGTCCTGCTCACTTCCGGTTTCAGACAAGATGAGCGGGTGAACAAAGTCCTGACATACGGCACCTGCGGATTTATCCAGAAGCCGTTTACCCTGGAGACCGTGGCCTGTTCCATCGCCAGAATATTGAATGTTTCCAGCACAGAGAATCAGGGAGACCCGGCATGAAAAAAACATTTCCGTGTATTTTCCTCATCATGATCATCCTTGTCCTGGTGTTTTCCCTGGTATTCACCAGGGGAAAACCCGGATCACATATCTCAGGGACCGTGGAGAAATGGGCAGAAATCTTTGATCCTTGTGTATTGTCTTACGAAGAAAGGCTCCTGGAACTTCAGTGGTTCAATGCAGCGGCACAGAATCTACAAGGCATTACCGTAACCTCCATGGCTGAGAATATCGAGACACACTATTACGAAAGCAGGGTGCTGGCCCGGGCCTTTGAGGACATCACAGGGATCCGGGTAATCCAGACCATTGTCCCGGAAGGAGATCTTGTCCCGAAAATAACCGCACAGATAGACCAGGACATCGGGTATTTCGATATATATGTAAATGATGCGGATCTCATCGGGTATCATCTCCGGACCAAGGCTGTAGTGAATCTCACCGAGTATATGCAGGGCGAAGGGGCACCCTACACAAACCCCTACCTTGACCTGGATGATTTTCTCAACCTCGAATTCGGACAGGACTATGACGGCAACCTTCTCCAACTCCCGGATCAGCAGTTCGCAAATCTCTACTGGTTCAGGCATGACTGGTTTTCGCGCAGTGATATCAAGAAGCTCTTTCAGGAAAAGTACGGCTATGAACTCGGTGTGCCGGTAAACTGGGCCGCTTATGAGGATATCGCCCAATTCTTCACAGAAACAAGAATCGACGGGAAAAAGGTATATGGGCATTTCGATTACGGCAAGCCCTCCCCTTCTCTGGGTTGGCGCTTTACCGATGCATGGTTTTCCATTGCAGGGGTGGGAGACAAGGGACTGCCCAATGGCCTGCCCGTGGATGAATGGGGAATCCGGGTGAGAAACAGGATCCCGGTGGGTTCTTCGGTCACTCGAGGAGGCGCGGCCAATGGACCCGCAGCTGTCTATGCCCTGACCAAATACATCGAATGGATGAAGAACTATGCCCCCCCGGAAGCAATGCAATGGGAATGGCATGATGCAGGCCCTCTGTGCGCCCGCGGTGACATTGCCCAGCATATCTTCCAGTATATCACCTGGCTTTCCGACCCCCAGTTCCACACCCCGGGCAGCCCGGTATGCGACAAATTCGGCAAACCGCTCTGGCGCGTGGCACCCACACCCCACGGACGCTATTGGGACGAAGGGATGAAGGTGGGGTATCAGGATGCCGGAAGCTGGACCATCCCCATCAACACCACAGGAGATCAAAGGGCGGCAGCCTGGCTCTGGGCACAGTTCTGTGTCTCAAAGACCGTTGATCTGAAGAAATTCATTGTCGGAGGCACCCCGATTCGAAAATCCACCATCTTTTCCGATCATCTCACGAAGAACATCTCGGATTACGGTGGAATCATAGAGTTTTACCGCTCTTCCGACCAGATCAAATGGACCGGGAGCGGCAGGAATGTCCCTCACTATCCTCGCATGTCCGAAGTCTGGTGGAAGAATATCGCCCAGGCCATTACTGGAGACATAACCCCGCAGGAGGCCCTGGATATGGTGGCCCTGCAACAAGACGAGATAATGAGGTCACTCTCCATGGCCGTATATTCACCTGTTCTTGACCCTGAGATGACCCATGAAGACCACTTTTCCGATCATCCCACACTCTCTCCAAAATCACCCCGTGATAAGCCGGCGCCGGTGACCATGGACTATGAAGTACTGCTGAAGAAATGGAAGCAATCCATAAGCAACTCCGGGAGATAAGAACTTCGATTGTTTAGAGTACAATGTATACGAAACAGAAGTCATCATGGCTCATATCATTGTTCTTTGTATACTTCGTGTCCTTACATGGTGAACGTCTTTTCATCACGGCAAGTTGACCGAATCAGTCGTGCATGTCACATCCGGATGTCACATCCGGATTGATTAACAGATCAGGATATGTTATCTGAACCATATATTTCCAAGCATCTTTTCATACCGTGTTATGATGGAGGTTTCTCATGAAATACTGCGGAAAGGATTCGAAAGACGCCATAATCTCCCGGTTCTCCAATCATGTTTCCAGCGGAAAGGCGGATTTCCTCAAGAGCGTGGGCATCGATTTCGTTTTCGGCCGCAGGCAAGGGCCATACGTATGGGATGCCACAACTTCAAAACAGCTGATCAACTGCCACTGCAACGGGGGCGTCTTCAACCTCGGCCATGCACACCCCGGGATAATCAGCGTCCTCAGGGACAGCCTGGAAGAACTGGATATCGGCAATCATCATCTTATCAGCGAGCAGCGGGGCATCCTCGCTCAAAGGCTCAGCGAGCTCTTGCCCGGAGACATCTCCTACACGGTATTCGGCGTTGGCGGCGGCGAGGCGATCGACCTCGCAATAAAGCTCGCCCGCGGTTACACAGGCAGAACAAAAGTTATTTCCGCTTCCGGTGGATATCACGGCCACACCGGGTATGCCCTTGCAGCAGGTGACGAGCAGTACCGGAAACCGTTCGGCCCCAGACCCGAAGGGTTCGTTCAGATCCCGTTCAACGACGCGTATTGTCTTGAAAAGGCAATCGACGAAACCACTGCGGCGGTAATCTTCGAGACCATACCTGCCACATACGGCATGCCAATCCCTCACAGAGACTTCTACTCATTCGTCAGGGAACTCTGTTCGCATAACGGAGCCCAGATGATCATCGACGAGGTGCAGACAGGCCTCGGCCGGACGGGTAAACTCTGGGGCATTGAACACTTCGGTGTGGTCCCGGATATCATGGTCATCGGCAAGGGACTTTCCGGAGGAATCTACCCGATGAGCGCCACCTGTTTCAGACCGGAACTTGAAACCTTTTTCCATGACAACCCATTTATTCACATCTCGACTTTCGGCGGGGCCGAAGTGGGTTGCCCGGTCGCACTGAAGGTCATCGAGATATCATCAAGCCCGGATTTCCTCGAACATGTGCGCAAACTGGCGCAGATTTTTGCCGAGGGCTTTGCTGAGATCAAAGACCGGCACAAAGAAATCCTGGTGGGGTTCAGGCAGCTCGGACTGATGATGGGTCTTGAAATGGTCAACGAACAGTGCGGACCAGTGATGTCCAAGGCCTGCTTCGACAACGGCATCCTGAGCGTTTATGCCAACAACAACCCCAGAGTGAGCCAGCTGCTGCCTCCCCTGATTATCGACGAGGAAACGGCCCGCGAGATTATCGGTAAGATTGACAATTCGCTCGATGAAACAAAAAGGTTTCTCAACCTGTCGTGAGGACCGGGACATGATCAGCAGTCGTATCGACATCGAGCTCCTGGAAAGGTTTGAAAAGGGTCTGGACCCGCTGAACCCGCACAGGAGCGAGATCCCGGCTCACATCATCGGCTACGGAGAGATAAGCACCATTTTCGAGATCCTGGACCCTTCTCAGCAGGGACTCGCGTTCAAACGCCTCCCCATATTCCGTACTCGCGATGAAATGGACCAGTACGAAAGGCTGTTCCTTGAATATAACCGCCTGCTCGGTGAAGACATCGGCATCCGCGTCCCGTCTTACTGCCTTGCCCGGATCTACCCGCCGCAGGGGAACATGGTGATCTACAATGTCCAGGAAAGACTGCCTGCAGAGTCCATATGCAACAGCATCATCAGGAATCTTCCCCCCGGAGAACTGGCGACTCTCCTGCGTAGTGTGCTGATGGCAATGAAGAAGGTCTGGGCGTACAATGAGGCGAACACCGGCATAGAAGTCGGGCTGGACTCTCAGATATCGAACTGGGCGATCTCAGGAGGCCCTCACAGATCCTCTGTCTTTGACAAAGCCGCTGATCTCATCTATATCGACACGGGCACCCCCCTGATGAAAATAAACGGGGTGGAACAGTTGAACTCCGATCTCTTCCTCAGGAGCGCCCCGTCTTTTCTGGTCTGGCTCATCAAGAGATTTTTCCTCGATGATGTCCTGAACCGCTATTATGATTTTCACCTTGTTGTGGTGGACCTGATCGCCAATCTCTACAAGGAACAGAGAAAGGATGTCGTACCGCTGGCCATTGATACGGCAAACAGTTTCTTCGAGACCGAACTCGCAGAATTGTGCCTGAAACCCATAACCCTCAAGGAGGTAACGTCATATTACCGCGAAGATGCCTTTATCTGGAGGCTTTACCTGGCATTGAGGAAATTCGACCGGTTTCTTCACACCAGAATCTTTCATCAGCCCTACCCGTACATCCTCCCCGGAAAGATAACAAGATAGCCCTGATGGTTTCCAAGCCATGGCATCTTACCCTGGAGTCGGAAGTTCACCCTGCCCCGAGAGCTTGCTGCAGGGCACTTCATCTGCCCTTAACCTTATAACCGATTGTCTGGCCCTTAATCTCCCGATCCAGGATCTGTCTGCATGACCCGTCCCTGATCCGGCAATTAATCTCCCCGACTCACTTCCCTGCAGAAAAAATATCTCTAGGCATCCCACGCCTGTTCTTGGTATTATGGTAATATCATAATCTATCTGACTGAAATGGAGGAAAAAACAATGCGTATCTTTCAAAATGCAGATTTTATATCGTGCGAGGACAACAACCGTACTTTCAAGTACCTGGCTGAAGACAACGGCAGGATCGTCTTTACCGGCGATGAGCTGCCCGGGGCTTACACCAATGCTCAGGCAATCGATCTGGGAGGGCTGTGCGCTGTCCCTGCCTTTGCAGACACCCATATCCACTTCAGTTCTTTTGCATATTTCAATTCAGGTCTGGACTGCAGGCATGTCAATGATTTTGAAGAACTCAGTGAATTGATCCGGAGGTATATAGCGGATACTCGCAAAGAAAAAGTGATCTTGGGGTTCGGATGTTCCGCCCATACAGTCAGAGAGAAAAGGCTGCCGCAAAGAGATGACCTCGACAGGATAACCTCTGAACCTCTAATGATCGTGAAATATGACGGGCACGCCGCTGTGGGAAACTCTGCATTGATAAAAAGACTTCCGGAGTCAGTGTTGAAAAATCCCGGTTTTGATAAGAAAACGGGCTGGTTTTATTTCAATGCCTTCTATCAGGCAGTAAATCACATCACAAAATCTGTTTCATTGCCTGCGGTCTTCAGAAATCTTATGGCCGGCAGCGATTATCTCGCCCGTAAAGGCATCGGCCTTGTCCATACAGTCGAGGGAGTGGGTTTTCCTCTTGACCTTGATGTGGATATTGCCCGTCTTGCAGCCAGGGGGCTGCCCCAGCAATTCAGGACCTTTTTCCAGACCATGGATGTAAAGAAAGTCCTGCGCCGCAAGATGCCGCGCATCGGGGGATGTTTTGCAACAGCGCTCGACGGCTGTTTCGGCTCCGAAGATGCTGCGCTTAGAGAACCTTATTCGAATAACCCCCGCAACACCGGAACATTGTTCTATTCGCAAAAAGAGGTTACTGATTTTGTTAAGGCTGCCAATCGAAACGATCTTCAGGTCGCCGTGCATGCCATTGGCGATGCAGCAATAGAGCAGGCCCTCAATGCCTATGAAGAGGCCTTGAAAGAGTGTCCGCGCAAAGATCACCGTCATATCATCATTCATGCGGATCTCATGGATGATAAGGCAATAATCAAGGCTGCAGAACTTGGTGTATGCATAGCCCTGCAGACATCATTTCTGCACTGGCGGCAGGAACCTATCGAATATATCGAGCACATCCTGGGCAGCCGCATACAAAAGCTCATTCCGCTGAAAAGCATGCTTGACAAAGGATTATTGATCGCCGGGGGATCTGATGCCCCCTGCACCATGCCGGACCCGGTATCGGCCATTCATGCAGCCTGCAACCACCCCAACCCTCAGGAATCCATATCGGTTCTTGACGCGCTGAGGATGCATACGAACTGGAGCGCAAGACTTTCCTTCGATGAAAAACATCAGGGAACGCTGAGCAAGGGCAAGATTGCCGACTTTGTGGTACTGGATCGAAACCCGCTGAACACGCCCGTGGAAAAGTTGAAGGAAACAAGGATCAGGGATGTCTATTTTCAGGGCGAAAAATACTCGGGCAATGCCGGTCGCAGCTCCCTTAGGTTCCTCCTTGATTCCCTGCAGAATAAATACCCTTCTTATCCTGAGAAATAGTGCGCAACAGCCAGGAATGGATGCCGGTACAGCATGCGCGGCCCGGCATAGCGCATGACGTCTTTTATCCTGCTTCGCATAACGGGTTTGTAGCAGTGAACAGGGCATCTGGAACATCGTGGTTTATTTTTCCGGAAAGGACATCTCTCAAGGCGCTCCAGGGCATATGCCAAAAGTTCTGTGCATGCTGGACAGAGCCCGGATGCCTGTTCATGCTTCCCCCGGCAGTAAATCCTGATCATGGCGTCTACGGTTCTGTGTTGCGTATTCATGTTTACATTATCGCCATACATGGCAATCCTCATCAGCCCTCTCGAAAGACATGAACCCTGAAGAGACTGTCATTTTCTAATGAGGCAGCCCGCAGCAAGCTATAGAGCTATTGAAATATTTCATATCCTCTTACAGTATATCCTTACCCCGGCCTTTCCCCCAGATGAAAGACCCGGGTCTTTTTACGTACCCTTGAGGCCCACAAGCCCCTTGTCCGCCTCGTTTGCTTTCCCCCTGGAGTCACCATCTGGCAAAGTGGTCTTCAGCAAAGCCCGGGCAGTCATTGATGGCAATGACCTCACCTGCTTTTGTAAGAAGCTTCCCTTCAAAGACCCCGAAGAGCTGGGTAAACCTCGATTTGATTAACAGGGCATTGATGTTTTCCCCGCGTGAAGCTTCAGGCTTGAAGACCAGATCCACCTTTTTATCGGCAGACTTGATATGCCAGGGCGAATCCAGACTGTCTTTGTCAAAGATGAAGTTCACCGTATCGACCTTGTTCATATGGCCGTTGATCCAGAAAACATTTTCCGTAAAGCTCGTCTCATTGACCCCGCAGGACAGATTCATGCCCAGCGATCTGCCGTCTCCCATGGTAAAGGCAGAGGCGGCCCAGTTCCAGCAGGTCTCCCTGCGCATGAAACCGCATGTCCAGTCCGACAGGGCCATATAATCGGGCGAGGAGATATCTTTCTTGATACCTTTTGCTGTCAGACTCCCCTTTATATTCAAAGGGCTTGTCTTTTGTGTATAGACCCATCCCCGGTAGCCTGCCCGCGTGCATATCCTTAAAGGTCTTGCAGCACTGCTGTCCATGGCTATATCCAGTACAACGCCTTTGCCCGTTGCCTTGATAGAATCCCCGGTGATCTCGATGGTAAGGCCTTTGCCTTTGAAAACACTCCTTGGTTTTTCAGGACAAGGATCAATGAGAATGGATGAAGAAAGCGGCACCAGCTTCTTTGATTCCGTTATTGTGCCTGTTTTCCTGTCAAAGACATAGAAGAACGCATTCGAGAGATATTTGAGGTCCACCACGCCGATGCCTATGATCATATCAGGCCCGATGACACCTATGAAATGAAACTGGTTCGCCAGGAACTTCTTCAGGCCAGCCGGGATTTTCAGTCCCATGGGGGTTTCAAGACGGTAGTCTTCATAGTTGACCCGTTCAACCGGATCGCTGTAAATCCCCCACTGAATAAGCCCCTTCTCGTCCACCAGTTTTTCCACGTAAACCTCCTGTATTGATTGCCCAATATCACACAAAATCAAGGCATACCTGAATTGAGATGTCAAGTTTCTGTTTGATAGTTTCTATTTAATAGTGTGTCTGTTTGATAGTTTCTGTTTGCATGCAGTAATATGAGTAAGACATAGCCCTCAAGTGACAGGGGATCGAATCATCCGGCAGAATGGTTTGTGTGATGGTTTATGCCGCAGTTCTTTATGAGGCAGGCCCTTTGCTTTCGCTGTCGATTCCGTTATTATCTTGTATGAGAGCCATGAAATAGAGATACTTATGGAGATCGATTCGCTCCAGGGCAGAATAGCGCCCGGCTTTCTATTTGTGCAGGCGATCATGGTGATAATCGCCCTGATCGCCCCGGCATCAGAAAAACACCTCGAAAGACTGGTAAACGTCTTCGAACTGTCAATGACCGGATCTGATCTCATGTCCGAGGACGCATGACCTGCAAAGGATAACAGGTCAGTGTACAGCAAAAGCGCTGTCTGTTCCGAAACCGGCAGACGCATACGCCCTGCCCGATTATATACGCCTTGCCGCCATGACGATATTTCCGTATAATCAATCAGGTATTGCACAGGGAGCCTATAAAGAAATGATATTGGTCTTTGAATCTGAATCATATGATGTTTCAGGTACCGGCAGAAACGTTGTTTTCAGGAAGCATGCCTTCCGGGATTCAACCATCCGCAATCTGACCTCCGCTGCTCTGGTTTGTCCGGATGCCCGCTGCCCCCTCCCCCCACAAACCCTGAGGAACCATACGGGACTTTCATGGGCCTGCTGATACTCTATGTCCTGATTGCCCTGGGGATTTCCTTTTTCTGCTCCATTGCAGAGGCAGTGATCCTGAGCGTGAACACCGCATACATCTCCCTGCTGGAGCAGCAGGACAGGCGTGCCGGCAGTGTGCTGCACAGCCTGAAGGAGGACATAAACAAACCCCTGGCAGCTGTGCTGACCCTGAACACCATTGCGCACACGGTCGGTGCTGCAGGTGCGGGCGCCCAGGCAGCATCTGTCTTCGGGAATGCATTCGTGGGCGTAGCCTCGGCTATACTGACCTTTCTCATCCTGGTCTTTTCCGAGATTATCCCGAAGACACTCGGGGCGCATTACTGGAAACAGCTTGCCCCTGCTACGGCATACATGCTGAAATACCTGGTGTGGCTGCTGTATCCCTTTGTACTTCTTTCAGAAAAACTCACCAGGGGCTTTGCGGAATCACCGACCCTGACCGGTTACAGCCGCGAGGAATTCACCGCCATGGCCCAAATCAGTGCACAGGAGGGCAAGATAACGCAGCAGGAACTGAACATGCTGAGAAACATCCTCAATCTGCAGGAAACCATGGTCAAGCATGCCATGACACCGCGTCCGGTTGTCTTTTCCCTGTCCGAAGACCTCACGGTCGAGGAATTCATCCACAAATACGACCGGATCCGATTCTCACGTATCCCTGTCTACTCAAAAGACACCGAACACATCAGCGGGTTCGTGCTCCGCTGCGACCTGCTGCTCGCTCAAACACGGGGAAACACGCGCAATACCCTGAAAAACTACTGCCGGGAACTGCCGGTCCTGTTGGATACCATGTCGCTCTCACTCGCTTTTGACACGCTGATCCGGAAGCGGTCTCATATTCTGCTGGTTGTCGATGAATACGGAAATATGAAAGGCATCCTCACGCTGGAGGATGTTCTGGAAACCATCCTGGGTCTCGAAATCGTGGATGAGGGAGACAAGACCGTAGATATGCAGAAACTTGCCCGGCGGCTCTGGAAACAGCGTGCCCTTGAAATGGGCCTGGATATATCGGAATAATTATGGGACGGTTCAAACCTGCTCGACCCCGAGCTTCTTCATCCGTGCCTGCAGGGTTGTCCTTTTCATTCCAAGGATCTCTGCTGCCCCGCCGGGTCCGCTGATGCGCCCGCCGGTAAGAGCGAGCACCTGCATGATATATCGGCGCTGGAGTTCATCCATGGTGGGTCTGCCGGTAAACGTATGGTCCGGACCTTCTGAGAAAAAAGAAGGAAGATTCAGCTGGAGCCTGTCACCGGAGGACAGAATCGCTGTGCGTTCCATGACGTTTTTCAGCTCTCTGACATTGCCGGGCCATGGATAGCTCATAAGGGCCGATATGTCCGTGTCTGTTAGTTCAGGCAGATCCCGGTGATATTTCCTGGAATACTGTGCCAGAAATTCCTTTGCCAGAAGGATGATGTCTTCACCTCGCTGCCTGAGCGGGGGCATGAAAAGCGAAACCACGTTCAGGCGGTAATAGAGATCCTGCCTGAACCTGCCGCTCGCGACATCACGAGCCAGGTCGCAATTGGTGGCGGCCACAAGACGGAAGTCCGATGCGATGGTACGGGTGCCGCCCACGCGCGTAAAGCTCTTTTCCTGGATGACTCGCAGGAGCTTCACCTGTGTATACAATGACACGTCACCGATCTCGTCGAAAAACAGGGTGCCGGTGTGTGCCATTTCGATCCTGCCTGTCTTCTGCCGGTCCGCGCCGGTGAAAGATCCCTTTTCATGACCGAAGAGCTCGCTCTCCGCCAGGGTGTCGGGTACTGTAACCAGATCCACGGTCACGAAGGGATCGTTCCTGCGAGAGCTCATATCATGTATTCTCCGGGCCAGAAGTTCCTTGCCGACACCTGATTCCCCGGTGATAAGGACAGTCGCATCCGTGGCCGCTGCCTGATCGGCCTGGGACAGCAACTCGGTCATGACCGGGCTTTTTCCGAGGATGCTTCCCGCAGCAGAGGTATTGTCGCCGGAGTCCTGCGATTCAAGGCGCCTGTTTCTTTCTTTATCCTTCATGGAGGTATAGCGGAAAACACGTTCGACAGTAGTGCTTATGTGGCTGGCAACCCTGACCACCACATCCCTGTCCATCACCTCGATGTCCGGATCGATGTAAGAATTATCCATATAGAGAACCCCTCTGGATTCTCCATCCACAACTATGGGAAGGCATATGACGGCCAGGGCACCATGTTCCTTGCTGGCGGAACCGCCCTGCTGCCCTGCCCTGATAACCAGCGGTTCTCTGTTTCTGAAAACTCTGAATATATGACCCAGCATGGGTCTGAACGATTCGGAGAAGACCTCGGTTTTATCCAGGTTGCACCCAGCCGTCAATGCAGGCCGTGCAGTATCACGCGGACCTGAAAACCATAACAGCCCGCCGCGCTCCGCACCGAAAAACCGTGTTACAGCCGAAACCAGCCTGGAGAGAAGATACTCGCGGTCGGCGCTTGGAACAAAATCATTTATCAGACCCATAAACCTGTCAATCATGTCCTGGGAGGCGCTGCCGTTCTTTTTCGGTCCGTTTACACGAAGCATGCCTGCAAGGTCATCCGGAAAGAATTCCTGACCGTATCCCCCAAGCCCTTCCCAGGCCATCAGCGCCAGATCACGCGCCGATGAGATCTCATTCTGAGCAATCTTGACCCGGGCCATCTCTGCCCTTGTTTTTGCCAGTTCTATGGGGTCTCCTGTAATGAGGAGATCTGCCTCGCTCATCTCGAGAAGAGACAATCTCACACCGAGATCTTCTCCCCTGTTCCTGGCCTGCAGCGCCTTCAGTCTCAGTGAAACACCCCTGAGGTGCATGTTGGGGCCCGCAAGCACACGCTCGATCTCTTTTTCAAGATTGAAGGAAGGTATGGGAGGAAATCCTTTAAGGTCAAAGGCATACAGCATTTCAAGGCTCACAGGCCAGTTGTACTGAGGGCCGATAGTCTCGGTGAATGTTATATCTTTTGTTATGCGGTAGGCCTCCTTGAGATCCCCCTCAAAATAACTGTAATAGGCAAGCCCCTTCATGACCACATGCAGGGCAGCTGCATTACCGATATTTCCGGCCTCCTCCCTGGCTGATACAAGGTGTTCATAGGCATCTTTTCTGCGTCCCATGATAATAAGCACGATGCCGAGAAGCGCTTCGAAAAAACAGCTGTTGCGGTCTCCTCTTGTCATGCTTGCCCGTCGCCAGAGCGTATCCAGTATCCCGACGGAGCGGTGATAACGGCCAAGCAGGGCGCTGCAGTAGCCGAGCGCAGAAGGCCATGCAAGATGTTCGGGAAGAAAAGTCTCCAAGTGCTGTCCTGATTCAAGACTGCTCTGGCGCAGTATCGCCTCACAGATATCCACAGTATCTTTGTATTTCCCCTGGAGGTAGTAGTAAACACTCCGAAATTCTGCGGAAATGCTCATGATGTCATCATCGCCGAGGGCATCGGCCTGCTTCAGTCCGGAATCCAGAAGCTGGAATCCCTCTTTTGTCCTGCCCATAAAATAGCTGTACAAACCGTTTACAAGATCGCACCTGGTAAGGGTCCGAAGATCTCCAAGACGTTCTGCAACACGAGAGGCATGGGCAATCAGGCCTGGTATTCCATCGATATCCCTGATCAGGTTAAACCTGAGTCTCAATACCTCATTGACTGTCTCCAGAAAAACAGGCCCCCACTGCAAAACATCAATGTGTGGCAAACACAGCTTCAAGGCGATTTCCAGGAGGTCCAGACCCTTGGGACTGTTGTTGGAACGGATGGCTTTCCGGGCAGCCCCCACGGCGAACAGGACGGCATCATACTCGCGCTCCGCCTTCACGAGCAGTGAAACACGTACATTATCTCCAAGCGAATCCTGCACAGAGAGCATCTGCATCTTTTTCACCAGCTCAGAGATATGGTCTTTCGTATTTATCCGGTCCAGCCGATGTGAGAAACCATCAGGCAGGTCTGCCACCAGCGAGATATCGCCGTCAGTGTGTATTGCTATAAAGCCGGCATCAATCCCCTTGCGGAGAAACTCCTGCAGCTCTGAAGAGTTCAAAGGGGTCAGGGAGGTAAGCAGATCGATGCTTACCGGCTCTTCAAGGGCCCTGAGAATCGCAAGGGTGAGTTGTTGAGAACTGTTGAATCTGTGCAACATACACCTCGTTAATCGTCTGTTTCCATTTATCGCAACCCGGCGAATTTCTCAAGCCCATATTTGGGCAGATTATGCCCTGATATGGGCACATCTTCCAGGGTTGATTCAATATCACTTTTGTTAACAATATATTAACAATGGTTCTTCTATGGCACAACATCTGCTTTACATAAAGGAGCGATCATACACATCTGCGAACAAGGAGGAACCACTATGGCAGATCCGAAAGGATGGAAAGAAGAATACAGGAGCAAGCTGGTCTCTGAAAAGGAGGCTGCCGCTCAGATCAAATCGGGCGATACGATCATTGTCCCATCGGTCAACAGTGCACCCATTGACATACTCAACGCGCTGGCAGAACGCAAGGATGAGCTTCAAAATGTCAGATTGGCAAGCAATCTCATGACCTACCCTTATGCATTCCTTCAGGGGGATTATGTCGGGCACATCACCTATTTCAGTGGCTATCTTGGCCCCGTGGAAAGGATGTTCTTCTCTCAGGGCAATATAGTGGCGAATCCCATGCACCTCTCCAAGGCGCAGATTGCCCTTGAATTGCAAGGTGCCGATGATGCCTACGTCTGTGAGGTTACCCCACCGGATGATAGAGGTTACATGAACCATGGTCCGTGCGGCGTAGCCTACGGGAGATACGCTACAAATAAATGCAGAAAGATCATAGCACAGGTAAACAGCAAGACCCCGTGGATACACGGGATAGAGAATACAATCCATGTCAGTGAGGTCGATTTCATCGTCGAGAAGGATCACGACCTTGTGCCGGTGCCGGAGATACCCATAACGGATGTGGAGAAGAAGATCGGAGAGCATATTGCCGAGATGATTCCCAATGGCTCGACCATACAGCTCGGCATCGGGGGCATCCCCAATGCCGTTGCCTACTTCCTGCATGAAAAGAAAGACCTGGGCGTGCATGCTGAGATCCTCAGCGATGCAGTGGCTGAACTCGCGGAACTGGGCGTGATCACAGGTAAGTACAAGACACTGTACAAGGACAAAATCAGCGTTGGCGGACTTATTATAGGGACCCAGAGACTCTTTGATTTTGTCGACAACAACCCCACTATCATGGCCATGCCCATTGCAATGGCGAATCACTATGATGTAATCAGGCTAAACGATAATCTCTGCTCTATCAATTCCGCTCTTACCGTGGATCTCACCGGCCAGATCGCCTCCGAAACCATCGGCCACACCCCCTACAGCGCCACCGGAGGCCAGGCGGATTTCGTCAGGGGCGCTATAGCGGCGAAAAACGGCAAGTCTTTCATTGCACTCAATTCCACGTACCAGAAAAAAGACGGGTCCCTCGGTTCAAGAATAGTGCTTGACTTTGCACCCGGTACAATTGTGACAACCCCGAGATCCGACGCCATGTACATTGTTACCGAGTATGGTGTAGCAGACCTCTTTATGAGATCCATCCCGGAAAGGGTCAAGGCAATGATATCCGTAGCTCACCCTGATTTCAGAGAGGACCTGGAAAGGCAGGCATTTGAAAAAGGGCTTTTGATCCCCGCAACAATGCCTGCAAATATGAAAATTTAGGAAAGCGAGAGGCGGTTATTTTTAGAATTAACTAAGCTGCATGCAACACAATAATTTAAAGGAGACAATAGAATGAATTTTTTGATCCAGCCAAAAAAGTACAAGACACTCATGGCCGACGAGGGTTCGAAGGCCATAATGGAAAAGACCATCGCGTTTTTTGAAAACATGGGGAAAGAGCGGCTTTTAGACGACTACAACAAGAAGGTCTGGTACCGTGAATTTGTCGATTTCCTCGGCAAAGAGCAGATCTTTGCCAAGCTGCTCACCCCGAAGAAGTACGCTGACGGCGACCCGGACTGCAGATGGGATACGGCCCGCAACAGCGAGTACAGCGAACTGCTCGCCTTCTACGGACTCGGCTACTGGTACTGCTTCCAGGTGACAATCCTGGGGCTCGGACCCATCTGGATGAGCCCGAATGAGACAGCCAAGAAAAAGGCTGCAAAACTTCTCAAGGAAGGTGCAATCTTTGCCTTCGGGCTTTCCGAAAGGACACATGGGGCTGACATATATTCAACCGAGACGGCTCTCACGCCCAAGGAAGACGGGACGTTCGTTGCCAACGGCGAGAAATACTACATCGGAAACGGCAACGAGGCAGAGATGGTATCCACCCTGGGCAAGGTCAAGGACGGCACCGACGACTACACCTTCTTTGTCACCAACTATCATCACAAGGCCTATGAACTGAAGAAAAATGTCATCTCGCACCAGGAATACGTCTCCAACTTCGCACTGCACGACTACCCCATCACGGAGGACGACATCCTCTCCCGCGGGCCGCATGCCTGGGACTCTGCACTGAACACCGTCAACATCGGCAAATTCAATATCGGCCCGGCCTCCATCGGTATCTCGGAGCACTGCTTCTATGAGGCCATAACACATGCATCCAACCGCATCCTCTACGGCATGAAGGTCACTGACATGCCGCACGTGAAGAAAAACTTCATGGATGCATGGCTGCGTCTCGTGGCAATGAAGATGTACCAGCGCAGATCGACCGACTATTTCCGCGGAGCAAACGAGAACGACCGGCGCTACCTCCTCTACAACCCGACAAGCAAGATGAAGGTCACCCTGCAGTCCGAAGAGGTTATCAACCTGCTCTGGGATGTCATCGCGGCCAGGGGCTTTGAGAAGGACACCGTCTTCCACATGGCCGCAGCAGATGTGCGCGGCCCGTCCAAGCTCGAAGGCACAGTGCATGTCAACGTGCAGCTCATCCGCAAGTTCATGAAGAACTACTTCTTCAGCCCGGCAGACTACACACCGAAAGCACCGGACTTCTCTGACAAAGACGACCTCTTCCTCTTTGATCAGGGCCCCACAAAGGGTCTGGGCAAGGTCCAGTTCCACGACTACAAACCGGTGTTCGAAGCATTCAAGGACCTGCCGAATGTGGCGACCTTCATTGACCAGATCAATATCTTCAAGGAGCTTCTGGAAAAGGCCGGGCCGGACAAGATGCAGGACATGGATCCTTCATGGTCACTGCCTGTCGGCGAGATGTTCTCCATCGTGGTCTACGGCCAGCTAATCCTGGAGCAGGCTCAGTTCGAGAACACCGACAAAGACGTCCTGAACCAGATCTTCGATTTCATGGTGCGCGACTTTGCCGGCTTCGCCCTGCAGATCTACGGCAATCACAGCTCCAAGGACGAGCAGCGTCAATACTGCACAAAGATCATGCTCATCAAGGCTGTCCCGAACCCCGATCAGTACAACAAGGTCTGGGAAAACTACGTATCCACCCTCAACGGTGAATACGCAATGAACGAGTAGAAAATCATCAGCTGTTAACTGGTGAGGCAGAAACAAGGCTCAGATTAACTGACTGAACACACTGAAGCGGAGGAAAGAATTCACAGGTTCTTCCTCCGCTTCAATACAAGCTTAATATTCATTTTATCAACCTTCAGATATATGCCTATCTTTTACATCGATAGCTATCAATTGAATTCATAATTGAAAATCATATCCTTTCATGCGAGAATAGCATTTACGTGTGACTACTGATAAAGACGCCCTTATAAAAAACCTTGAGTCTCAGCGGGAAACTATCTCACAGATCCTGCTGAAAGAACGTCTCCGTTTCGAAGAAATGATCTCTGAAATGTCGGCAAGATTCATAACCCTGCCTCACGAACGAATCAACGCTGAGATAGGGCTCGCACTGGAGCAGATCAGCAAATTCTTAATGGTTGACGACTGCACGTTCTTTAAGACTCTTCCCGACAAGAACCAGGGGCAAATAATAGAGCGCAGCCATCTTGCTCATGTCAAAACCATTCCGCCTGTTTTTGACATTACAGCGAGTTTTCCATGGACCTATAATAAACTGATTCAAACAGGCCAACATATTTCCCTGACCTCTCTTGATGAACTGCCCTCCGAAGCATCTGTAGACAAAAAGACATACCAGCAATGGGGAGCAAAATCGATCTTGATAGTTCCGATAATCATCAACAATTCGCTTGACTATGTCATCTCCGCCAGCTCCGCATCCACGGAAATCTCATGGCCACATGAAATTATCCCCAGGCTCCGGATCGTTGGCGACATCTTTGTAAACATTCTTAACAAAAGACAGTCCGAGCTTGCTTTAAAGGAAGCCGAGATGGAATACCGCACGCTTGCGGAAACAACCTATGACTGGGTGTACTGGCAGAACCCAGATGGAACCCTGAGGTATGTTTCTCCGTCGTGTGAACGCATCACCGGGTATACAGCCAATGAGTTTATGAAAAACTCTGTCCTGCTGGATAAAATCATTCTGCCCGATGACCGGGATCTTGTTGTCAGACATGGCCATGAGCTCTCCGGGAAAGAATCCATGTCGTTTCAGTACCGCATCCTGAAAAAAACCGGGGATGTTGTCTGGATCGACCATACGTGCAAAAAGGTATACAGCCCGGAAGGCGAATATATCGGATACCGCGTAAGCAATCGAGACATAACATCGAAGAAGAATATTGAAGTTGAACTGAAAAAGAGCAGAGAAAGACTTGTTGAAGCCCAGAGAATCGCCTGCCTCGGCAACTGGGAACTGAACGTTGTTACCGGAGAGCTGTTCTGGTCTCAGGAGATATTCCGGATATTCGGTCTTGGTAACAATGCTTTCATCAAAACATATGAATCATTCCTGCAGCATGTTCATCCTGATGACCGCAACAAGGTAATTGAGGCCGTCAATCTCTCTCTGGCCGACCCGGAATACCACTATGACCTCTATCACCGGATCATCCGTCCGGACGGGAGCCAACGGATTGTTCACGAACGGGCAGAGGTCCTGTTCACCGAGGATGAAAAACCTTTTCGCATAATTGGGACGGTTCAGGATATCACATCACAAAGACAGATGGAAAAAAGGCTGGAGGATCAACTCGAAGAAATCAACCGTCTCAAACAGCAGTTGGAGGAAGAAAATATATTCCTGCGCAAGGAAATCAATCTGCTGCATACACATGACGAGATCATCGGGCAGAGCAAAGCCATCACAAAGGTCCTCAAGCAGGTGGAACAGGTGGCACCTACAGATTCCGCAGTGCTCGTCACAGGAGAGACCGGTACAGGAAAAGAACTGGTCGCACGGGCTATACACAGGCTCAGCAACCGTAAAGACCGGGTCATGGTCGTGGTAAACTGCGCTTCGCTACCCTCGGCTCTTGTGGAGAGCGAACTGTTCGGCAGGGAAAAAGGCGCCTATACCGGTGCACTGACAAAACAGGCAGGACGGTTTGAGATAGCCGACGGATCTACAATCCTCCTAGATGAGATTGGCGAATTATCACTTGAACTGCAGGCAAAGCTGCTGAGGGTCCTTCAGGACGGTTGCTTCGAACGGCTTGGCAGCCCCAGGACAATAAAGGTCAATGTACGGATAATTGCTTCAACCAACCGTGATCTGGCTGAAGGGGTAAGGCAGGGGACCTTCCGGGAGGATCTCTTTTACCGTCTTAACGTATTCCCCATTGAAGTGCCTCCATTGAGGGACCGCGCAGAAGACATCCCGCTTCTGTCATGGTCCATCATCAATGAATTCTCCAATAAGATGGGAAAAAGAATACAGACCGTGCCTAAAAAGGTCATGGAAGATCTGAAAACATATACCTGGCCTGGAAACATCCGGGAACTGCGGAATGTTATCGAACAGGCCATGATCATCTCGGAAGGGACACTCCTTGTTCGTCTTCCCAGTAGAGGTACAAACGACAATACAGATACAATCACCCTGAAGGAAGCAGAGGCCAGACATATAAAGAGTATACTTGAGAAAACCGGCTGGCGTATAAAGGGAAGGAATGGTGCTGCGGAACTCCTCGGCCTCAAGCCATCAACCCTGTATACCAAGATGAACAGACTCGGCATCCCCGGCAAAAGGAAGAAAGACCTTTTACAGACCTAGATGATCAATCATCAAGATCGGTATCCGATACTCAGCCTGCCTTGAATACATTTTTATCTTTCATATTATCAATCAATTATATTCTTTTATTCAATACCATATTGAACATCACCGATCAGACGATAAGTTATGTATATGATCGTATGTATAATGAAATTGCTTCCTGAGCCTGAGCAGAGACAGGCTATTATGGATCTCCTTCAATCGGTAAGAGGTCCGACAGCAGTCAAAACAGGATGCAGTGAGTGTTCCGTCTTCGAGGAATTCGGGCACGACGGCAGGATCATCTACATTGAAGAGTGGTCCTCACACGAGGCCCTGAATGAGCATGTCCTTTCGCCCATATATTCCCGTATACTCTCTGCCATGGAACTGTCCAGCGAGGCCCCTGATTTATGTTTCCACGAAGTTTCCTCCACGCTCGGTCTGGAATTTATCATGTCACTTCGATCCGAGTTGACGGCATGAAATGCATTCATGCCCTGCAAGCTTACGGGGTATCAGCCAATAAATACATTGTGACCCGCCGGGGCGATCTGCGCGGGATTCTGTGTATTGACCAGGAATCCTGCTTTTTCGTTTTCAATACAGTGTCTTGACGAAGAATACGCCCTAGTTTCTTTGTTCTGCCAGCCTTACCCGAAGCGATCTATTCTCCAGAAAAGTATACAGAACCCAGGCCGCGAACACGGACAGGAAAAAGGATACGATTGAGTACAATGCAAGACCTGAATATGGATGATCGATCGTTATCCCTGTTCTGACAAATATCACCTTGACAGGGTACATAATGAAAGTATGGGCAAGGAAGAAGCTGTAACTTATATTACCAAGAAATGTCATTACTCCATTACTGATTCTGGTGTTGACAACCCATAGAAAGAATACATATCCAAAGACAGAAGAAACGAGGACTATCGGCACATAGCAGATACGGGCAACAGACAGAAGGGAAAGCATCACCACAAGTGAAATGGATCCAGCCCATGAACTGACCTTCTGTTGAGGAGAATAATATACCGCTATTCCAACGATGAAATATATGAATCTAGGAAGCAGATACATCACAACGAGTACTATAACAACAACGAGGGTCATCTGGATATAAAATATCCATGACTGTTTCCTTTTGCTGTAAGCCCTGTAAAAGAGTCCCCACAGGACATAGAATATACCGATATAGCTTAAACACCATGCAATAGGGATCGCAATTGGAAAATCAAAAATACCCGGCAGAAGCAGAAGATTTACAATAAAACCCTTTAACCATCCAGCCGGTGAGACCTCGCTCAACCAGCTGTGACCGGAAACAGGGCCTATGAAAAACACGAAAAGCAGTACTGCAATATAAACCGGATATATCCTTATTGCCCTGCTTTTCAGATAGACATATAGGGAGTCGTACCTTTTGAAACTTCCTGCAGCAAGATACCCCGCAATGATAAAGAATATATCCACACCAAAGGCTCCACTCCTGAATGTATAATATATCCAGTTGTCTGGGGGCAGAAGGTTTGACCATGCCCCGGATGTACCTGCCCCGTAAACATGATGCAGAAAGATTATGAGTATCGCGAACCCTCTGAAAAATTGAATTGAATTGTTCATAACGCACTCAAGCTCCCAAACCCTCAATAATGAGATTGATATGAGGTGAGATATTAAATTCTTATAAGGAATTATCCGAAAAAACACTATTGGTCGAGCATAAAATCATCACGGGGTTTGCAGCTTCGAAAATCCATGATCTTAGGTGGTAATGATGAATGTTCTCATGGCGTGAAACATCAACGTAAGGCAGAACGAAAACCATACAGTCCTAGAGGTTATGTCTGGCGATGATCTCAAAGGATACTCGATTAGAAATCAGCAGTTCCCGTAAAACATCCCGCTTAGATCGCCCATCGAAACCATAAAACATACAGGGCAGAAAGCAGCCGCCACAGGTATGGATCTGCTGACCCTTTCAAGGAGAGGGGTAACTATCAGTGAGATCGTGAACCTCAACAATGTGGTTGAAGAGTACCTCAAAAGCCCCGAATACATGACACTGAGATCTCTCCATGACAAGGTTGAAGAAGGTGATTATATCTCCCTGACCATTACCGATTCAGGCCAAGGCATCTCTCCTGCAGACAGAGAAAAGCAGATCAGCAAGAAGGCATTGTTGTCCATTGATGATTACAAAGGCAGAGGAGAGTCCATACTTGTTGTGGACGATGCAAAAGAGCAAAGAGAGATAGCATCAGCAATTTTTACCGAACTCGGATATTGTGTGAAAACTATTTCAAAATGACAGAAATAAATTTAATGCTTGACGTGAGAATATCAGACGACTAATGTGACTTTATAACTGAAATCGGAATATGTCGGATTGAATCTTGCCTGAAGAAACGTTCGCATGCATACGCTTCATCAAGTCAAACTTTCATTGATGATACATTCGTTTTCAGAAATACACAAACAGAGTCCTTCTTTGTATAACAAAAAAGGATCTGGAAAAAAAAGAGGTATTCAAATGGCAGAAGGAACAGTAAAATGGTTTAACGATTCAAAAGGTTTTGGTTTCATAACATCCGACGGTGGGGAAGATGTATTCGTGCATCACACATCGATCAAACAGGAAGGCTTCAGATCTCTCGAAGAAGGTCAGCGTGTAAACTTTGACATAACCGCAGGACCGAAGGGTCCGCAGGCTTCCAACGTCTACAAAGCCTAAACAACTCAAGGGAGCAGGCGTTCCTGCTCCCTTTTCCTATCATATCCCTGACAAAATGTGAATTCCACTCCGGACAGGCCTGACGAATCTGCTGGAAATCAGGCACACCAAACAATCTATTCTTGTGCCATGGACAGGAGTACATGAGTTACAGCATCCTTGTGTTCGATCAGCAGCAGGCGTGCCAGGCTTCCTGAACCGAAAACCAGATCTCCCAGCGTAGCTGAATCGCTTCGAAGCATGACAGCCATGACTCGTGGTGCATGACGGCGGAGCAGGCCTTCAACGTTACGGTAAAACCGCTCCGCGCCATCGTCTGCCAACAGCAGCAGACGAGAAACGCGCTCGCCTCTTTGAAGGCCGGTTTTCTTTTCTGCAATGGTCAGACCCTGTTGTTCGCGTGCAAGCCTTTGTTCAGCAAGCTCCAGACCACGGACGAGCTGTTTTGCATGGCACACACTTTTGAGGGCTTCACCCAGGCAGGGTGTGATGCCGACCAACGCCACCGAGATCCGACTTCCCGGCCACAGCAGCCGCGTATTAGCACCCAGGAGGTGCAGTACCTGCTCCCTTCGCGGATTCTCATCGAGGCTACGGGGCAGACGGGAAAAACCCGGCAACAATGTCAGACTCATATCTTCAACCTTGAAATCAGAGACCAGGATACTCCGTCCTGATAAACACAAAGATGGTGTCCTGTCTCAGCAATGGTTTTTTGCATTGAAGACCAGCTTAAATGAATGAGACTGAGCCCACAACCGTTTTTATTCCAGACAGTTATTAAGGAACGTTATCTGATCGCCAATTGTCTGATCAAATCGAGGCTCGACATACACATCGAAGTGACCGCATTTGTAGATGATAAGCTGGCTCTTCGGGGCACTCATTACAGCTTTAATTGCCGGGCCTACAGGAGTGGTCATGTCGTGGGATGCTGCCTGCACCAACCAGGGCATGTCCATTTTCCCAGCCAGCCGGCCCGGCGAATAGAGCCCGACTGAAAGGAAGATCCTCGCTGCCACATCCGTATTGGGTTCGAATCCTTCGGTACAGAGTCTTTTGACCCCTTCTTCGGCATCCGGTGCTGTCATGGCTGCCAGGTCGCCCGGCTGACCCACGGCAGGGACATAGTATGGGCTGCGTCCAAGGATCATTCTTACCATATCACGCCAGGCGGCAATCCCCAGCCGCATGTTCTGAACCGTTTTGTTTGCAAGCACTGTTGCAATGCCGTTGAGATGCGGAACCTGTGAAATGACAGCAACGATCCTGCCGTCTTTAACAGCAACGGGAATGACATGCCCGCCGCTGAACGACGTACCCCACAGGATGATCTTCTCAGGGTCTATTCCGGGAAGCTCTCTTGCAAACCTTATGGCCGCATGCCAGTCCTGGTGCTGCTTTTTTATATCGAGTATCTGCCTTGGCTCGCCCTGACTCCCACCGAAATGCCGGTAATCAAAGACTAGTGTACTGTATCCGGCATCGGCAAATGCCCCGGCATAGGTATCCAGACGCATCTCCTTGACCCCGCAAAAACCATGCGCAATGACAATACAATATGGTCTGTTCTTGACCAGCGACCGGAAGAACCAGCCTTTGCATCTTAGACCTTCCGATAAAAACTCAATATCTTCCCTCTCGATCATGATACCATTCTCCCGTGTGAAAGATCATCCGACACTGTAGCCTTGACCCTGTTCCATATTCCTGCAAAATGAACTGCCCCACATCAAGCTCAAGGGGATATGCTGATTGAAGGGCTGGTCGTATCCAACCTGTTCAATCCTTAACCTTGCCTCTTGACTGATCTTTTCTTCTCCCGCCTCCATATGACCGAGCCTCAGTCATCCATTAGGTTTCGCGGTCCGTACAGGATGGCCTCCATCATTGGCATGTACTGGAAGAAAAGCGGCTTGTCACTCAGATCCAGAGAGCGAAGCTGGTTCGAAATATCATGGTCGCCCAGGATAAGTCTCGCTGCCTTCGGACTGATCGACTTGCCGAATTCCCTCGGATTCATATACACATTTGCGGCCAGGGGCACACCGTTTTTTATGGAATATGTCTTGAACCGGTTTACCTTTTCCGGGGATATCTTCAACTTCTTGCCTTTCATGGTGAGGATGTTCCTGTTGCCCTCGGAAAGAGTGCAGGAAAGCATGGAGCCTTCATCTGCAAAAACGATATCAGCGAGGAATTTCGGATAACCGTACATCTCGACACCTCCGACACGGGCACGCTCTGTGGTAACCGGTAACTGCCACACATATGCCGTGAAATACCTCCTGGCCATCATGGAAAGCACGGTCAGCCCGGGTATGTTCTTCTTCTGAAAGGTAATGGGAAAAGATATGGAAAACTCGTTATATGGGTCGATGTCGCTGTCACGGTATTCAAAGGCGGTAAAT
>OMKS01000813.1_pt1 | contig 28964 bp, 26 predicted proteins | sample 1674721 | NCBI WGS metagenome assembly OMKS01 (sample SAMN06264996, study PRJEB25208) | sediment metagenome | isolation source: hot spring sediment | place: USA: California | collected 2014-09-02 | reverse complement strand
AGATAATCCTTGAACAGGATGATCACCATCAGCTGGTGCTGATTGTAGGTCTTTTTGGAGAATCTGGAGGAGTAGAGTGGTATTCTTGATGCCTTGACTGCATCCAGAGCTGCATCAATAAAACTAATATATTTGTTCGTCGATCCAAGTACCGGCTCTTTGGTTTTTGTAGGCATACATGATTCAAAGAGCCACCGTACCTTTGATCTTGCGGTCGATTTTTAATTCCGGCTTAAAATAGCATTTCTACAGAGCCGATAATTGTAAAGGAGCAGTAAAAGTTGCAATCCTTGTTTTTCTGGAAGGGTCGCTGCAACGATTTCATGGGAGAGGCACTTAAGGTACCTGTAGGGGGTTGCAATCCTTGTTTTTCTGGAAGGGTCGCTGCAACTGTATGCGGCGGAGAGTGCCAAAGCGTGTATGATTATGACGTTGCAATCCTTGTTTTTCTGGAAGGGTCGCTGCAACTCAGAAACGGCGGCACGGTTTATCAAATCACTGGATGCAGTTGCAATCCTTGTTTTTCTGGAAGGGTCGCTGCAACGATCCGCTCGGAGCCGGTGCCGTTTGAAGTGAAGTATAGTTGCAATCCTTGTTTTTCTGGAAGGGTCGCTGCAACGCTGCAAAGGCGCTTGGCCCAGAAGCTATAGACCTTGTTGCAATCCTTGTTTTTCTGGAAGGGTCGCTGCAACAAATGGTGACAGCACCTGGCAAAAGGGCAGTAAAGCGTTGCAATCCTTGTTTTTCTGGAAGGGTCGCTGCAACAAGGACGGGTCGAGCTCACTTCAGGGCGGCGTGTTCAGTTGCAATCCTTGTTTTTCTGGAAGGGTCGCTGCAACGTCGTTCACTATCCCCGTCGAAGATCTTCGTGGACTTGGTTGCAATCCTTGTTTTTCTGGAAGGGTCGCTGCAACGTCTGATGATTCCGATAAACCCAACCTGCCAGTGTCGCGTTGCAATCCTTGTTTTTCTGGAAGGGTCGCTGCAACGTGAAGAAGGCGTCGGGTAAGAAGGTACGCGGATCAAGTTGCAATCCTTGTTTTTCTGGAAGGGTCGCTGCAACGACTCCATTCTGTTTGCACGCCGTTTGGTTTCCGCAGTTGCAATCCTTGTTTTTCTGGAAGGGTCGCTGCAACAGCAGAAAATTTGCTCTGATCGGCTAAATACCTTCTCGACGCACCCCCTTTTTCCGGCCATATAAACTGGGTGACGGGTTTGGCGAAGAAACATTTATACCACCACCCGGAAGGCAGGTAATGATAAATAGTTATTCACCGGCACATATTCACATATTTAAGTGAACAAATCTCCATTCTCACCCGGACGCAGATGCTTAAACCCATGAATTCGCCATTTTTCGCAGAACGGATGGTTCTAAAACCATATTTCACATACATTTCAAAGCAGGTCTTCTCCGGGGAACATCGTCAGTATTCCTCTTAGGGTCCCATTATCCGGATGGTGTTCACCACTTCTTTTCAGGAATTCTTCCCGTCGTCCCTCTCCCACTAACCGTCTCATATCGTATCCCCCTCATTGACCATCCCCTTAACCGATAATCAACACACGTGGTTTTCGGAATTCATCCTCGGCAAACCCTTTTCCCAGCACAACAATATTATCCAGCAGATGATCCCCTATTGTGAAGATAAGCACACTGTCTTCTTCTGTGTCGCCCTCCTCTTTCTGCTCAAATGACTCCATAATCAGTCCGGCCAGAAGGCTTACTGCATTCTTGTCCGTCTCACCCAGGAAGATGCTCTTCTGAAATCTTATCAGACCAAAATCTTTGCAATGGCCGGCAATGCGAGCCCGTTTCTTCTGCACTGAAATATCATACATCACCCAGACATACACCTTCATCCCCCCCTCAGTCATTCCAATGATAGACAAACGGGGTGAACGTACCGTCTCCCCGCAGGTACCGTGCCGTCATCTTCAGAGAATCTCGTATTTCATCGCGAAACGTCGTTTCCCGGTTCCGGTACCTGACAGGAGCGTTTAGCCGGTGCAGCACCGCAGATGCAGCGCGCCGTCGTCCGTCCGATGTCAGATATCCTTTTTGATCGACATCGGAGGGCTTCATCCTCCCACGCACGGCGAGGGTAATTATCTCCCGGTCGATCACCGGCTGGCGGAACTGCTCAATCATATCATAGACAAAGGGATGTTTCCCTGCACGTTCTGCGTGGAAGTACCCCATGTTTGTATCAAGACCAGCCAGAGTGACCGCACGGGACACTTCATTGGTCAGAATTCCATACCCATAGTTGAGATATGCATTAAATGCATCTTCCGCCGGACGGCGGGAACGATGTCCTAGGTAGAGCTCCGGCGCCAGAACATATGCTAATGCCTCAAAATATATCCGGGATCCGTACCCCTCCATAGCCCGTAAGCACATTGATGCATCCGACAACGTGCCTTCTGCAGGAAATCCTTCTGCAATCCGGATGATTTGATCCGCCCGTCCCCCTATTTTTTCATCATTCCGGTTGTGCCCAAGAGCTTTGAGGAGATATGCCATGTTCTGTAATTTTGCACGAAGAATTGAGGTGACGAGACAAAATCCTTCAGGCCCTTTTGCGCACACAAGCTGGGCATGCCTCGTCTGCGGGGTTCCTGACAAGGTGCAGGGCACAATCCGGCACACCGGTTCACCGGATCGCGAGACAACAACAATGTCGACATCGTTCTCAGCAGCAAGTTTCATGGCACCCGTTGTTATGGAACCCGCATCAGAGAACATAATCTGCGACACGTCACGCGATGCGCATTCTCTCATCTCTCCGTCATATTCGATGACAAACCTGTTCTCTTTTTTTCGGAGTTGGGTGCCATACCCGTTCAGGAATATGTCCATGAAATGCTATTTAAATGAATTAAAGTAAATGATTATCCCGCTTTTTCCCGTTTCTGTCTCCAAACAGGTTTATCCTCTCAATTACCCTATCCTCTATCGTGAGGCTTACAAAATGAAGACTGCTGTAATTGCTCCTTTGGGGATGACGCCCCCCGCGGTGAGCTCATTCATCGACGGCATAGGAGAGCCCATCTCTGACATAGTCCTGATCATAACCGGGCACGCTGCTGTCCGGGCCGGGGCGGCGTTCCTCTCAGCCGGACTTCGGCGGAAATATCCCTATCTCAGGGTTCATATCGAAGACGTCGGATATGACGACATCTCAACGCCGGAAGAGAACTTTGATTTTATGACATTCACCGCACGCCAGATTCGAAGGCAACGCCAAAAATTCGGGTGCGATAAAATCTATCTCAACATCGCCGGAGGGAGAAAGAACATGTGCGTCTCCCTCTCCCTCATCGGGCAGATTCTTCAGGCAGACGGGGTATTCCATATCGTCAACCATGATGTCTCTCTCATGAACGAACGGCTGGAACTGTTCCGTTCGAAGATCATGGCCTTCGGCGAGGCCGTAACACCAGAAGAGGCGGATGCCCTTTATGAAGCGGGATGCGATGACTTTGACCATATTCTCTTCCCCCGCCGCGACCGCTATGAGATCATCCGTATCCCCACTCTCCCCTACCCGGAGGATTACCTCCAATACATCGTGCAAAACATCTATGACGGTGCAGCGGGCCTCACCCATGCCGACCGTGACCTCTTCGTACGCCACGGTATCCTGGAACAACAGGGATCGCGGTTTGAACTCACCCCGCATGGCGAACGGTTTATCGGGGTGATTCTGGGGCGATGAAGCTGATATCATTTCTTGGTGGCCATCCTTATGCACCAGCCGATTACCAGTATGCCGGGGAAGTATGCCATACAAGTGTCGTACAGGAGGCGATCTGCAAGCTCCTCGGCACCATCGACGATATCGTTTTGATCGCAACCGATGGCGCACGGGAGATGACCTTGGAAGCAGTTTCCGCCGCCCTTCGCGAGTGCGGTGTCGGTGTCACCGCAGTCCCCATCCCGGACGGGAAGAGTGAGGAAGAACTCTGGGAAATCTTCCGGGCTGTGGTCACGAGTATCGACGACGGGGAGGAGATCGTCTTTGACATCACCCACGGTTTCCGCTCACTGCCGCTCGTCGGATTCCTCTCGGCAGCCTTTCTCCGGACGACCGGAAAGGCACATATCTCCCATCTGCTCTATGGGCAGTACATGGGAGAGGGGCATCCATCTCCCATTCTCGACCTGACGCCCTTCCTCTCCATCCTCGACTGGACGACAGGGGTGAATGCCTTTCTTGAGTCCGTGGACGGGAAGAGGATCCGTGAACTTGCCAATCAGACCTCTAAGGAAGCCTATCTCTCCGGACGACCGGACGCTCCGGTAAAACTGTCAAAGTTTGCCGAGACACTGGATGCCTTCTCCATGGCCACCCGCATGGCCAGACCGGTCGAGGCGCTGGACAAAGCCTCCCTCATAGCACACAACGTGGCAGATGTCATTGGAGAGATAGAAGAGTTTACCCCTCCGCTGGGAATGGTGCTTGATAAGATCAATGCCGTGGGAGAACTGGGCATCGCAGAACCGGACCTCGTCACCGGTATCACATGGGACCATGCCGAGAAACAACTGGGCCTCATTGGGTACATGATCGAACGGGGCCTCTTCCTCCAGGGAGTAACCCTCTCACGTGAGTGGGTGATCACCCTTATGCTCCTTGCCCGGCACGGTGACGGATATCCCGACTGGTTGGATAAGGATGTCCGGCACGGTATGGAATGGACCTTTGGTGCTGGTATCAGGAATATGAGAGGGAAATATTTTGAAGATACGGATTACTCTGACTGGTACTTCTCCCTTGACAGTGAGGAAGTTGTTACACGGTTATGGATTAAAATCACCGAAATCCGGAATGACTTTGCACACTGCGGCATGCGGTCAAATCCAACACGGGTCCCCACGATGAATGTGAAATCCAAAGAACTCTATACAGAAATGTGTCCGCTCTTCAAACAGATACGGGAAACATTTGAAGATTAGCTATATTCAGAAAAAAATGAAAATTAATTGCCCTTTTTGGAAGCGGCGACCAAAGAGCCCGGAGATTCCCGTCTGAGGGCACGAACCGTCCCGAACCCCTGCGAAGTTCCTTTTCCTACGCCCATATACTCAGGGATGGCAAAATTCACCCGGAACTCCCCGGTGAACCCAGTCATCTCCACGCCCTTGAAGCGTATCCGTTCTTCATCGACCCTTGAATGCACGTAGAGACGGCGGTCCACCACCATCCCCAGCCCCTTTGCCATGGAGAGGATGTTTCCAACTAAAATCCGGTTCAGGAATTCCTTCCTCTCCTTCCAGTCACCAAGCGCACGATACGCCCCGTAATTCTTTGCGTTCAGGGCAACCCATGGCGTATGAAAGCGATAATGGACCGGATCTTTCACAGGACCGAATGGAGTGATTTGTTCATGAATAACCCGGTTTTCAACGATATACCGGGAACCAAGCAGCGTAAACTGATCAATATCGGCTGCAATGCTTCTGAGCACATCTGCCCCTTCTTCTATGCCGAGGAGAGAAGGTGTGCCGCCAATGATCTTGTACTGCACCCGTGGATAGGTCATGATGGGGACGTCGGCATGGTGATGAAGGATCGGGTATTCGGGAAAAGCTCTTCCTATATACCCCCTCAGCTGGGTTCCTTCTTCTTTTACCGGCCGATCAGTGTGCAGCACAAGGTAGAGTGTGCGCAGGTTCATGACACCACCCTCATTCCCAGCCGATCCACCCCAATGGCTGGTTCCCGGCAGTGAGTTCCAAGGTCTTTGGGTAGGGTGGTTCAAGAACCCCTAATTGCGCACTGCGGGGGTATTTTCCCAATTTCATTCTACTGATAATGTCTGCTGCCAATTCAGGATCCTTATCTTCTACAAGGCCTATCAGCGTCTGGTAGAGGGTGCCAACACCGAACCCGATGCGGGCCATCTCGCAGGTGCGGACCTGATCGGCGACAGAGTTAAATGGTTTTTGGAAGCCTGGTTGCAGTTTGCCTGCAAGGATCTCTTCTTTTTGGAGCGCCCACCGGCTGAACTCGGCAAGGGTCTTCCTGATTGGGACGGATATGTCCCCTCCAGAAATGGCGGATTCGAGGCCGATAGCTTCAAATCTCTCCTCAATTTTTCTACGGCTCCCACTGTTCAGTGCTGCCACCATTTGCGGCGTAATCGCTATGCTGCCCTTCAATTTGCTCCCGGTTCTAATTGCTTCTGCAAAGATGGTGAATGATTTCGGAGCCATGTACCCTGCACGGTTCTGGGAGTAGGTGTTTACCTCAACGAGGTCCAGAATATTCTCCCTGACAGGCATGAAGTCACTCACCTGCAGGAATTTGAAGATGTCTGTCTGAGGATTTGGTTTTCCTTTCCCTTCATAATCAAAAATGCCATTCGCATAGGCAGACCCAAACCATTTTTTATTCAGCCGGTCTCTCGATTCTTCCATGACGACCCTGATAAACCGCGGGTCTTCCCGTGCGAATTTCCAGAGGAATGCGGTGCGAATCGCTCCTTTCAGGCTTGAACCGGGGATATACGGAGCTCCATTCGTACGGACCGCTTCCCTGATGTCCTGAGGATTGTTACTCTTGGCTCCACAGAGAACCTTATAATGAATGATCGCATTGATATCGAGCTTTTCTGCTTCGATGATGTCGCCCAGACAGAAATCGCGGTCGCCGATGGCATTGATGAGATTGTCCCTGCCCTTTTCTGAGAGGGCATGAAAGAGCTTGGTCTGGTCGATGCGCAGGAGATAGGAAAATCCGGAAGTTTTGGCTGTTCTGATTAGATACTCTCCCAATCCGTACATCTGTCCCGTGCCGATATGGACCGGCGTCTTTATGCCAATGGTGACATCAGCCATGGAATCCCTCCCATCCACAGGTGAGCGCCATGCCGTACTCTACCGCCGGGGGCGTCCCCCTGACATGTACCACCTTTCCCACCGCGGTCCCGTTCGAAGCGGCGAAGGTTGTCCCCTCGCTAAGCATGAAGACCTGTTTTTTCATGACACCGTCCGCACTCCGCCCCCGGGCCGAGACAAGATCATACCAGATCTCCTCGCCGAATTCCCGGAGGTCGTTTGGAATGAACCGTGAGAGGGATATCCGGTACCTGCCCTCCTGCGGGAGAGATTCGAAACGTTCGGTTGTGAGGTGGAATTTCCCTGCACCGGATGATTTCTTCTGGCCAAATCCCCGGTCTTCCAGAAGGCGCATGGCCCCGGTGAACGGCTGTTCCCATGCTGGATCGCCGAATTCTGCGAGGAAGAAGAGGCCACTCCTTAACCCGTCACGTGCACTGCCGTAAAATGCTCCTTCAGTGTGGTAGAACTGTTCCGATGCCATGGAACGGCGGTTGATCTGGTTGTGGGGCACTTCCCGTATGCCCTGAATGAAGTCTGTTGCCGCCGGGTCGGCGGTACAAATTCCGCCGTGGATGTGGTAACGTGACCCAATACCCGTGATGAGATCCGCCACGGTGATCTCCCCCCCACAGAGGTTACGAAACTCTTCTTCTCCGACATACCGGACTTTTTTGTAGGCCTTTAGGGCGATGTACTCCGCCTTAGTGGTGACCGGATACGGTGGGGTTATAGGCACAGGGAAGAAATGCGAGACGGTCCCGTCCGTATGATGCACACAGGGGAACCCGGACGAGAGCAGAAACGGCGGATCGTCCAGGTACCTGGCGATGAGGCCATCAATATCATAGCCGAGTTCGGCACCAACGGCACATACTGCACCAAAGATGGTATTGGACGCAAGGCCCCGGGGAAAGAGGGACTCCGGGGTAAGGTAAAATGCCTGCATCAAACACCCCTCGTCATTTCAGCGCAGCCATAATTTCACGAGCGGTTGTTGCATCTGCTGTCTTTTGGTAGGGTTTCCAGTCTTCCCCGGAGGTGTAGTCGTCCTTTGTCTTCTCTAAAAGTTCCACATCGCTGAAGGCGATCTTCCCATATCCGCGGGTACCGGATGCACCCAGATAGTTGTCTTCCACCATGGACATCGCTTCAAAGACGAGAGCAAGACGCTTCAGGTCATCCGGTGCATAGACCGAGAAGACCATCTCGAAGTTGAAAAGGGAACCGGCCGGGACACGTTCCAGAAACCGCGGTGTCGCTGCCGAACTGATGCGGTTCAGGAAGTTTTCCCCTTTGACTTCAGTCCCGTGCATGATATCCTCCTTATCATTCCAGTTCCCGATGGTTCCCTCATCAGGGTAGGCATCACGAACAATAAGGCGTGTCGGCCCGGCCATGATGTTATCTTCTGCCCCCCGTCCAAAGGTAATGCAGAGGTCGCAGCCGGGATCTTTGCAGTTGTGGGGATTGCCTTTCTCCGTCAGCCATTTGTCCCCATGGCGCTGCTCCAGAAGTGAACGCATCTTTCCCTTCAGGGATGAACCGGGGATATAGGGCAGGCTTGTCATGCGGTCCATGATGACCGGTGCGTCCGTTCCCCCGATCTTGATTGCGTCTGCCACACCACCGATATGCAGGCCCGTGCAGCAGAGTATTTTTCCGCGTATCAGATAATTTCCTTTGAATTGCATGGTTACCCTCCGATTAGCTATAGTATTTTGAATATGCGACAAGCGATTCCATCAGATTGACAAATCTGTTGTAGTTATCGACCGACTGATCAGGTCCTTTTTCAGATGGGATCTTCTTCAGGCAAGTGGTCGTCAGGTTGTAAAATTCGTCGGGGATGGTCTTTCGCCCCTTTGCGTAGGCCAGGGTGGGATAAAGCATGAAAAAATCGTTTTCCCCCCTTTCCCAGCCCCCTTCACTCTGCTTTTCCTTGATCTTGATGATGGTGTCGAAGAATTTGCGCAGCTGGGTGGGATTCAGCGCCGCCCTCTGACTCTTCATAATCTTTGCCGCCTGTTCCGCAATGCCGTCCGGCCCTGCAATCGCCTCGATGGAGAGGTCCGCAAGGTCTGAAACCTTGTTGATCTCGCTCATGACGGCAATCATTTCACTACTTTTCTGCGGTTCACCATAGGAACCATGGTGGCCACCCTTGTTTGCATAATTTGGTCGTGCCATTGTTCACCTCTTATCGGTTCTCATTCTCAGGCTTGCCCAGTATACCGGAAGTTTGATCCAGGGAAATACCGGAATAATCATCTGTTCAATCGTTTCACGGTTCTTTTTCTCCACATTCCTGACCACCATGTACTTGAGGTGAGGCAGGTAGCGTTTCCGGCGGATGCGCTGGGCGGTCGTCTCCTCAAAAGAGACGGTGGAAGGGTCGTCATAGGTTTGTGTCCAGAGGCGCAGGAGCGTGTATATGGTGCGTTTCGAGATGACCCCTTTTTTAATGCCCTCTTCAAGGTCCTTTCCTGATTTCAGCAATGTGGAAAATCCTCTTTCGTAACCGTTGCGTCCGTCACGCCACCCGACACATTCGAAGTCAAAGAAGGCTATCCGGTCCCTGCCGTTTATTTTTGCAGATTCGAGCAAATCATCGGCAAGCGCTACCGCACGCGAGACCGGCAGGCGCGGGGAGACGACCGCAAGCCCTGCCGAGAGGGTGATCTCCGGATTTTCGGCGGTGAAACGACGGAAGTCCTCGTATATTCTATTGGCGAGGTCCAAAGCCGCATCCCAGGGCCCGATGATGAGAAGGTCATCCCCTCCGGAGTAGGAGATGTAAAACTTTGAGACGGCCTTGTCCCGGCACCTCTCACAGACGTCTTCGGTGTCATAGAGTACATACTGTTTCCCTGATGCGCCGTTCTCGTCCTTATCGGTGATGAGGGTGCGTTCTGATGCGGGAACCTTAGCCCGGCAATTTTCACAGAGATCATGGAAGACCACAAATTCCTGGCAGATGCGGTTGAGGTATCCGGCAAAGAAGAACTGGAACTGGTCACTGAGGGTGTGAATGCGTGATATGCTCCGTTTCTCTTTTGGGAGACCGAACGCGAAGATGCGGCCGAGGTTGTCCACATCGGCCTTGATGATTCCCAACCGCGGGGCACCATGGGAGAGGTCGGCGATGTTGCCGAAGGTCAATATGTCGTTGTTGACGACAGGGACCGTGTTGCCGATAAACATGGACCCGCGGGCACCCCCGCCGGGAACCTGGCACCGGGTATCGTTGATGGAGAATATGTCATCCCCGGGTTCCGGAAGTGCCTCCTCGGTAAGGCGGTAGGAGGTACGCAGCCCAAACTCCTGAAACGAGATGGGATGCCGGTTCCTGGTGCTGCGGACGCAGTACCGGGCACGGGCAAGTCGCGTCCCGATGCTGGCGTGGTCCTTGCAGGACTGGCAGATGCCGCTATCGTCCAGCACCCCGCCGCATACTGAACAGTATGCATCGAGCGGGCGGTTCTCCCCGGTGGCGGTGAAGGTGACGATGCAGTCCGCAAATTTTCGGACCTTCCTCCTGCCGGTCTCATCGGTGAGGCGGATGCTGGTGGCCTGAAAGTCTTTCAGTCCCTCTTTGTCCGTCTCCACCATGGCAAGAACGAGGCAGATTCGCCCTCCCAGCCTGTCAAGGAGGTGCTGGTTCACGGTTCTGCCGATTGCCTCCACCTGCCTGCAGATGGTGGGGGTGTTTGGGGCGAGGATGAGGAATTTCCCGCCGGTGTTCCAGAGGACGGAGGGGGCAAAGAGGCCTGCGGTTTCTTCGATCTCGTTGACGACCGCGTCCATGAAGAGCTGAAGCCAGAACGAACGGCCCCGCAGGCGTTTGGCCATCCCCTTGCGGGCGTCCTGCGGGGTGTCGACATCAAACAGAAAGTGCTGGATGCCCGAGAGGTCTCCCTGGATGAGCAGGAAGGGGTTTTCGTTCTCGCTCACGGTGAGGCAGTGGGCGATTGCCGCAGTCGTGACGGCATGGTCATAAAGGGGAATGTCGGGTTCATTCTTGTAGACGGCCGATGGGATGCGTGCCGTAAACCGTTTCAGCAGTGCGGTGACGGTGTCAGGATGCGGATTTTTTATGAGAATCTCCGCCTCCCGCATGAAATTCTTCCAGAGGATGTCGTAGCTCCGGGTGAGAGTCGTCTGGTACCGGGTGACATCCTCCATGGTGAGCGGGAACGGGTTCTCGTCAAGACTGAGGATGGACGGCAGGTAATACCTCTCCTTCGTGTTACCGGTGCCCTGTGGCTGTGCGATGCAGGGAAAGATGCTCTTCAGGGGTTCTGTCCGCACATCCCCCTCACCCTCCCTTGGTTCACGGTCCATGGCAGATGAGATGTGATCAGCCTCCTGGATGATCTCTGCATAGTGTTTGTGCTCTGCTCCAGCGGGATGATGATGATGGAGAACAAGGTCTTCGATGAGATCGTCCTTCAACACACGGTGGACGAAGTCAGCGCTCCATTTGGCATGGGAGCCGGTCCATCCAGTTTGATCCCGGTCAATTTCGGCGAAGATATCGCTGAGAGGAGTGCCCCCCCGATAGGAGAATTTGCCGATGTCATGGAGGAGGGCAGCGATCACAATCTTGTGTAAATCGGCGTACTCCATAGTGGAAAATGGGTTATTGTATCCATAAACGTTTGGTAGCAATTTGACCATAAATATTCATTTTTTTGCTAATTTGGTTTAAAATATGACATAATGGGTAAAATACGGAAATATTTGCGAAATTTCATCTGCGCTCAGGCTCTGGCAGTAATTCAGGGTTCGAATGGCCTATGATCCCGGATAATTTCCGAAGGCTGGTGGTACCATTTTTCCGGGGGAGAGGGCGATGGAGATACGACTCTGGCTCAAAAGACAGAAGTTGAATCGCCATACGAGATACGGTTCCAATCCTTGTTTTTCTGGAAGGGGCGCTGCAACTCGGTATATGACCAAGGAGCTCACTATGACATGCTGTTTCAATCCTTGATTTTCTGGAAGGGGCGCTGCAACAATTGGGAATCGCCTAATATGTATTGTGATAATTGCTAGTTTCAATCCTTGTTTTTCTGGAAGGGGCGCTGCAACTGAATGCTGCGATCAGTATGTGCCGGTTGATGAGGGGTTTCAATCCTTGTTTTTCTGGAAGGGGCGCTGCAACCAACACTATCAGACGATGATCAAACCATGATTATAAAGTTTCAATCCTTGTTTTTCTGGAAGGGGCGCTGCAACGTTGACGACTGTCTCATCTTCAAGCTGCGCTCAAATATGGTTTCAATCCTTGTTTTTCTGGAAGGGGCGCTGCAACCAGCTACACTGTAGATCTTGACAACGGAGAGGAATGGTTTCAATCCTTGTTTTTCTGGAAGGGGCGCTGCAACGGGGATGGGTGGGTAGTGATATATGAGGGGGTCTGCGTTTCAATCCTTGTTTTTCTGGAAGGGGCGCTGCAACGAGGAAGTGCGCGCCATCGACCTTCCGGGGCTGACAGTTTCAATCCTTGTTTTTCTGGAAGGGGCGCTGCAACGTGCCCGCAGAAGAGTATAAGGCCAAATTGATCTGTGCGTTTCAATCCTTGTTTTTCTGGAAGGGGCGCTGCAACTTCTCTATGAAGATACCTTGAGGAAGCAGAGTGAAGAAGTTTCAATCCTTGTTTTTCTGGAAGGGGCGCTGCAACGGGATGGAGAGGATGTTGAGGTCCTCAGAGAGATACTCGTTTCAATCCTTGTTTTTCTGGAAGGGGCGCTGCAACTGGGGTGGAGCTCAGCGTTGAGTTGGCCCGATAAACAGTTTCAATCCTTGTTTTTCTGGAAGGGGCGCTGCAACCGCAATTTTGCAATATCTCCTATCTCACACAGTAGTTTCAATCCTTGTTTTTCTGGAAGGGGCGCTGCAACGATATAACCCGGTGCGGACCAGTTGAGGCCGACGACGTTTCAATCCTTGTTTTTCTGGAAGGGGCGCTGCAACTGATTATGTCACCGAAGAGGTAGATCCAGTAGAAGGGTTTCAATCCTTGTTTTTCTGGAAGGGGCGCTGCAACTGATAACCTGCTCATGGTTGAATATCAAGACCTCGAAGTTTCAATCCTTGTTTTTCTGGAAGGGGCGTTGCAACCCCTTTCATTCACTGAGGGCAACCGCGATTAAATTCGTTTCAATCCTTGTTTTTCTGGAAGGGGCGTTGCAACGGTGGAGTCTACATGTGTGGGATTCCTGACTGAGTCGTTTCAATCCTTGTTTTTCTGGAAGGGGCGCTGCAACGCTGGATCGTCCATCACAAGACGAAGGGCATAAGGGTTTCAATCCTTGTTTTTCTGGAAGGGGCGCTGCAACTAGAAGCAACGCGCACTTACACAATCAAGGCAAAAAGCAGTTTCAATCCTTGTTTTTCTGGAAGGGGCGCTGCAACTTGTCGCCACTTTCTGCGATCCGATCTCCTTATCCGCGTTTCAATCCTTGTTTTTCTGGAAGGGGCGCTGCAACTTGTAACAAGTGCGGAAAGTGCTGCGGTATCCTGTTTTGTTTCAATCCTTGTTTTTCTGGAAGGGGCGCTGCAACTTTACATCCGCCTTCCGAACAAACGTCATGGAATAGACCCGTTTCAATCCTTGTTTTTCTGGAAGGGGCGCTGCAACCTGAAATGCCCGAAGCGGTAAAACAAGCTCTTAAGACGTTTCAATCCTTGTTTTTCTGGAAGGGGCGCTGCAACAGCAGAAAATTTGCTCTGATCGGCTAAATACCTTTTCAGGTCGGCCCGTTTTCGCGAGTATATAAACCGGGTGAGGGGTTTGGCGGAGAAACATTTATACCGTCACCCGGGACGTTGATGATCTCAACAATTGAATGAATATGTTCTGTTCATCTCTTTTCCTGAACAAACAGGCATCCCCACCCGGAGGTGACCCCCATGACAAGGGGATTGTGTTGTCGTTGGACAAACATTCCGCCATTTGAATCGTTTCTTATCTGGAAGCTGGCATGCACCTCCCCCGGTCGTGCCTCCGGCGCCCACCCTCACCCCTCCTTCTCCATCTTCCTGTACACCGCCTCCACAAACAGCGCCTCCACCCCTTCCCCGAAGACCTCCCGCTCCCAGGCGCAGAGGCGGTCGCAGAGGCCGGTGCCGGCGAAATACTCCGCCCGGTAATAACTGCGCAGCAGCTGTTCAAGGTCGCGCCCCCGGATCTCGCCGCCGCTCCGCTGGGGATAGCGGTAGGAGATGTCTCTTAGGAGGATGCATATCAGGTCATGGCCCCGGCAGATGTGCCAGGGATACTCGAAGTAGTACCCCGCCGCATCGCGGATCTCATCCCTGAGCACCGCAACGAACTCCTCACCCCGGTCGCCGTTCTTCTCGAGGATGAGGCCGAGGAGCGAGCGGATGTTGCACTCGAGGGTCTCGGCATCGATGAAGCGGGCAAAGTTGTCCTTCTTTTTGCAGTTGATGTGCTTGAACGTGATATTGAAGCCCCGGCGGTTGTTGACGAGGATCGCAAAGCCGAGGTACCGGGCCGACATCGTGAGCGACCGGCGCAGGTCGTTGCCCCGCAGGTCGCCCTGCACCTTCTGGGCAAAGGACTGCTGCATCGCATGCGACGCGATGTGATCGATGACCCGGTCCAGCGCCGGGGACGCGATGAGCATCGTCTCCAGGTCATGCGTATCGGTGATGAAGAGGTTCTCCCCCTTGATGCCCGCACCCGTAAAGATCGAGAAGTCGCTGTCGATGATGCCGATGATCCGGGAGGCGCCCCCGTTGCCGTGCTGAAGAATGCCCGCGACCACGTCGCGGACGTTCTCCTTTGAGTTCGCTATCCGCAGGATGCAGCCATCGCGGGAAAAGCACCGGTCGTAGACCTCGAGGTCATACGGCCCTTCCACGATGACGAAGACCCTGCCCCCGTTGCCGGGATAGGTCATCTCCATCGTTTCGACCATGCCCCGGATCTCCTCGGGGTCCGCCCATACCTCTTCGAGCCGGTAGCCGGCAAATTTGCGGTTCTTACCTTTCATCGTGTCCTGTCCCGGAGAGGTCAATCGTGTGGTCCCAGCTCGTGTGGATCAGCTGGGGGGAGTGGGTGGCAAGGATGAAGTCCGCGTCGGCGATGCTGATGATCTCCCGGATACAGTCGAGGAACTGGCGCTGCCAGACCACATGCAGCGAGATCTCCGGTTCGTCGATGAGGACGAGGGTGCCGGGATCGGTCTGGAAGATCAGGTCATAGTACATCACGAGCTGGTGCTGTTCGCCTGAGGAGAGCGAGGTCGCAGGAACGGGGGTGGTGCCGCCGAACATGAGCAGAAACCCGCTCTCGATATCGACCGTCAGATCGATCTGGAGGAAGAGATCGTTGATGATCTGCTGCAGGAGGTCGATCTTCTTTTTGAGCGCCCCGAATATCTGGTATTTCTCACGGGAGTCCGAAATATAGAGAGCGATTGCCTGGCGCACCGCCGCATCTCCGGGGATGAGATCGGGCCGGATCTCCTCCTCCCCCTCGAGCCGCGTATAGGGCAGAAAACCGAGGGTCTCGAACATGCGCCGTTCCTGCTGGAGGCCCGCAAGGGAGAGGCCGATATCCTCCGGGGGGAGCACGTCCGCGTCCGGCCCGAGGGCGGCCAGGTAGCGGGCCGGAAAGGTCGCATCCAGTTCCTGCGCGATGGAGGCATAATCGGAGAGCAGTGCCTGGATGCGCTTTTTTATGTCTTCGGCATAGGCGACGACCGTCAGCGCATGGGGGCCCTCCTCACGCGGTCCGGCCGGCCCGAGGAGATCGCCGCCCACCCCCCTGCCGGGCACCTGTTCGTACCAGAGCCGCTGGGCCGAGATGTACTTCACCGGGACCGGCGGGATGATGGCGGAGAGCGCTGCCGAAACCTCCTCCCGTGCGTACTCCCCGCCGGGAATCGTATAGGTCCGGTCGATGCCGCCCGCCCCGGTGTACCGGAAGTGCATGTCCACCCGGAGGGGATAGCGGGCCACCTGCTCCTTTGCGATCGAAAGCACGTCCACTGCCCCGCCCGCTGTCCCTTCCCGGAGGAACTCGAGGCGCACCGATGCGAAGGGCAGTTCCCGCAGTTCGTCGACATTGCCCATGAAGACCGCCCGCAGGATGCGCAGCACCGTGGTCTTGCCGTACCCGTTCGGTGCGGTGATGATAGAGAGCGAATCTTCGGGAAAGAGCGGGATGTCATGGTTCAGCGTCCCGAAGAGGCCGTCCACCTTCACCCGGGCGAGGCGGATCACGTTTCTCCGCAGGGGCGCCCGCCGGGTAAGGGAGTCGACCAGTATCCCGAGCATCTCCCCGTCCGACTCCGCATCACGGAGAGGAAACTCGATCCAGCTCTGCGTGAAGGTCTGTTGCACCATCCCGATGAAGGCGCCGTACCGTTCGCGGTTGCCGAGGAAGATCACGCATTCGTAGTCGAGGAGCCCGTCGTACTCCGCGTTCTCCCGGATGGTGTCAAACTCGAGGCTGTACGCCCCGAACTCATCGGTCGTGTGATTGCGGACCTCCTGGTCAGGCAGGAGATACCCGTAGTTGGGCGAGAGGATGACCCAGTCCTTCGGGTAATGGGTACGGGCGTACTGGGCGCAGCGCCGGGCGAACCTCCCGGTGAATGCGTCCTTTGCACGGACGGTTTCGGGGGGGTTCCGGCCGGGGACGTCCCATATTTTCTCCTTGCCTGCCGGCGTCACGAGCAGGGTCTTGAGCGACATGGATACCTGATATTTGCTGCCGGGTGCTTATATACTGACGGTAGCGGTAGGCAGAAGGGGCGGGGAAAGGCAAAGCAGCATCCCTCCCGTCCCGCCGGAGATTTTGCCGGAACACCCCGGCACCATCGCTCCGGCATCCCGCGCCGATCCATCGGCCGCTGATGACCGCTGCGCCGCCATGGCACACCCGGCACACCCGGCACCACCGGCACCACCGCCGCGGTGTCAGCCGCCTCTCACCTTCAGGCCCGCACAGCGACCTTTTTTACCGGAAAGGGCGACCTTCAAACTGCAGGCAGATGGAAGAGGCACGGCAGCAGCGCATCGTTCTCCACGTGGACATGGACAGTTTCTTCGCCTCGGTGGAGGTCAGGGACAACCCCTCCCTCGCCGGCCGGCCGGTGGTCGTCGGGGCCGACCCGCAAGCAGGTGCGGGACGGGGGGTCGTTGCCACCTGCTCCTACGAGGCACGGGAGTACGGGATACGCTCGGCGATGCCGATAAGCCTGGCCTGGCAGCGCTGCCCCCATGCCGTCTTTCTCCCGGTCAGGCACCGGCGCTATACGGAGGTCTCGCAGCACGTGATGGCGATCCTCCGGCGCCATGCCCGGGGCGCATTCCAGCAGGTCGGCGTCGACGAGGCCTATCTCGAGTGCAGCGGCTGCACCTACGAAGAGGCCGAAGCTTTGGGGGCCGCCATACGAAGCGACGTCCGGGCCCTCGAAGGGATCACCTGTTCGGTGGGCATCGCCCCGAACAAGACCATTGCCAAGATCGCCTCCGACAGGAACAAACCGGACGGGATGACGGTGGTCCGGCCGGACGAGGCGGCGGCATTTCTTGCCCCGCTTCCCGTGGGGACGATGCCGGGAGTCGGCAAAAAAAGCATCCCCCGCCTTGCGGAGATGGGCATCACCACGATAGGGGATCTTGCCCGGGCGGACGTGCAGGCGCTGCAGGGCTCCTTCGGCAAGTGGGGTGTCATCATGCACGAGCGTGCCCGGGGCATCGACGACCGCCCCGTCGCACCGCGGGGGGAGCGAAAATCCATCGGGCGGGAGCATACCTTCGGGCAGGATACATCCGACCGCGAGACGATTGCCCGGACCTTCGAAGAGCTCCTCACCGATACCATCCGGTCCCTCCGGCGGCACCACGCCCTCAGCCGCACCGTCACCGTGAAGGTGAGGTATACGGGATTTGTGACGAAGAGCAGGGCGCAGAGCCTCCCGCGCCCGACCGATGACCGGGAGACGCTGGGGATCACCGGCTGTGCCCTCCTTGACGAACTCCTCACCGGACAGCCCGTCCGGCTGGTGGGGGTGGCGCTCTCCTCGCTCGAACCGGACGGAGGGGGCCAGACCCGGATTGATGACTTCGTGTAGCGGGACTTTGGAGAGGGGGACGTCTCCGTCTCGGGGACGGCAGGGACGGGAAAAAAGTATAGGGAAAATGATGTGCTATGGAGGACTACTTCCCTGGTAATCCAGTGCAGATTGGGTTACTCACGGTGATTCGTGGTCTGGTGTGCTGTCGGATTTTTTCGGTTCTTCTCAGGGTTCAGGTTCGGATTCTTCTTCGGGTTCGGGTTCGGGTTCAGGTTCGGATTCTTCTTCGGGTTCGGGTTCGGGTTCAGGTTCGGATTCTTCTTCGGGTTCGGGTTCATCCTCGTCTTCCGTCACCGCTGCGCCGAGGAAGAAGGCACGGAGCTGCTCCCAGAGAGAGCGTTTGCCGGTGTTCCAGGCCTTCCTGTTCTCGTTTTGCACCTTGTTTATGGCCGGACGATCCTCATCGCCGGTCGCATTCATGAACGAATCCTGATTGGCTTTGATGATCCCGAGCTGTTCTCCTGCGGCCGCCGTGTCATACCCTGATGCATTGAAGATGTCGATGATCTCCTCGCCATACACCAGGCGGTTCTGGTACCGTAGTTCAAGATGGCCCGCATCGATGGCAGTGCAGTTCTCACGGAGCTGGTTCATCTCCATGGTGCCGTTTGCCGACGCGTTTGCCCGGATGCAGTTGTTCAGGGCCATCCGAAGCTGCTTCGTGAGTGCACTGTTCTTCGCGGTAACGGACGTGATCTGTCCATTCTGCCCGGATGCAAGCGCCGCCCTGAGAGCGTCCTCCCGCCCGGTCAGCTGTTCGAGTATCGCCTTAGCCTTTGACGTATCATACCCGGCGCCACTGACCTCTGCGATCAGGTTCTTCCCCCATGCGACGCTGTCATTAAACTGCTGCATCCTGAACTGATACATTGCTGTACTTGCATTGCTGATCAGCTGGTCGTCGACCCCTTTGAGGTTCCCGTGGCCGGACAGCCCCCTGTCCATCCTGTCCTCGGCGAGCTTGTCCGCCTGGGGACTGATCAGCGGTTTTGCCATCGCCGGTGCCACTGCGGCCGCACAGAGGCAGAGACAGAGGACGCATCCGATGACCAGTGTTGTTCGTTTCATTGCTGTTTTCACTCCTTGGCGGGAACGCTTCCATCCGTTCCCTGATCCTTCCATTGGCCGGATGTGGATATATATTGGCAAAATACCCCGGTTCCCAGAACAGAACCACGCGGTTCCCCTTATCCGTCTGCGGGACGGCTCCCCGCCGGAGGGGAGGCGTCACCCGCACCGGCCTCGTCAAGGGCGCTGCAGAACTCCGCAACCGAGGAGAACCGCTTCTCCTTCTCCTTTTCGAGGCACCTGCCGATGACCGCGTCAAAGGCCGCGGTGGGCGCACCGGCCGCGGACGGCAGGGGTGCGGGCTCCCCGATGACGGCAAGGGCGATGTCCCCAATGCCCGTGCCGGGGTACGGGAGGGTGCCGGTGAGGAGTTCATAGAAGAGCACCCCCAGCTGGTAGAGGTCGGTCCGGGCGTCCTCGGCACCGTAGACCGAGGATCTCAGCTGTTCGGGGGCGGCATAGCCGGGAGAGAAGCCGCCGACCCTCGTCCGGTGGCCCCCGTCGGTGACGGAGCCCAGCCCCCAGTCGGTGATCTTCGGGACGCCGCCTGCGGCAAGGAGGATGTTCTCCGGTTTGATGTCCCGGTGGATCACCCCTTCGCCATGCGCATAGGAAAGGCCCTGCGCCACCCCCCGGATGACCCGGACCGCCGCTTCGGGGGAGAGCGGCAGCGCACAGTCCTTCAGGCTCCCGTCCACGTATTCCATCTCCACGTACGGGACGGGGAGGATGTTGGCCGCATAAATGGCAAGGATGTTCGGGTGGTGCAGCCGTTCCCAGAACCGGATCTCCCGCATGAAATGCGTCCCGGTCTCCTCGTCGGGGACGAGGGGGATCTTCACCGCGACCGTCACCCCGTCGGCGATGCGTTCGGCCCGGTAGACCCGGGCAATCCCCCCCTGCCCCAGGTACCCGATGTCCCGGTATTTGGCCGCAAGGGACGGCGGAAATCCAGGCTCTGCGGCGGGCCCCGGGACGGCATCCTGTGCCCCCTGCACCACCACCGTTCTGACCGAGGCGGGGGCGGGGACGGCGCCCGGAAATCCCGCATCCCGCTCCGGCGCCCCCGCATCGCCGGACGGCTCCCGCCGCCGCGTGGCGATGATGATACCGGCCGCAAGGACGGCCGCAGCCGGGACGAGGAAGAGGAGGAGAGGGCGCATCCCGTCATCGCCGCCGGTGGCGCCGCCAGGCGATTCCTCCGGGCCGGCGCCGGTGTCCGCCGTTTCTGCCTGCTCATCCGGCTCGTCCCCGGCAGCTGCCGGCGTCGTCTCCGCAGGCGTGGATGCGGGGGTCGTCTCAGGGGTAATGTCCGGAGTCGCCTCCGGAGTCACCTCCGGGGCCGGCTCAGTCCCGGGGGTCTTCTCCGGGCCCACGCCCTGCCCCGGCCACGTCCTCTCCGGTTTCGGGTCATCCGGCTTTTCCGCTGCCGCCGGGGCTGCCGCCAGAAGAAGGAGGATCAGGGCGATGCAGAGGCCGCGGTACACCCAGGAGGAACAAGAAGAAGAACCGGATCTCCGCACCATTCTCGTCACACCGTCACGCTCCCTTCTCCCCGGTGCCGATAAGGACGAACCGGGCGCTCCCCGCCCCGTTTGCGAGGTCGATGATGTCCCCGTCGGCAACCGTCTTCGTCTCATTTCTCCCCAAAGCCACGCCGTTCACGAAGGTCTGCCCGGTGCTCCCGCAGTCCTCCAGCCGCCACCCCCCTGCGCCGCGGGTGAGGCGGGCATGGGGACGCGAGACGCGTGAGACGGCGGCGTACGACGCCGGGAGAACGACATCGGCGGCGGGATCGTAGAGGGGCGCATGCGCCGGGTCTTCCCGGCCGAGGGCGACGGTGCCGGTGGTCAGATGGAACACCTTCCCGTCCTCCTCCCCCTGGGTGAGGAGGAGCATGGGGGAGCTCTCCTCATCGGTCAGCATCGATTTGACGGTCCGGACGCGTCCCGCCACATCGCCGAATCCCGCCGGGACCGCACTGCCGGAGAAGACGCCGAGGCTGGTGATGACCGATTCGAGCCCCCCCGGCTGCAGCGAGAACTTCCAGACCGGGTGGACCCCTTTGGCCGTCTCGCGGCCAAAGCCCGCCTCCTTTCTGATGATCCCCGCCGCCGCCAGTTTGTTCAGGTGCTTTTTGGTATTCTCGTAGCTGGTGTCGATCTCTGCTGCAATCTCGCGTATCTCCATCGGGCGGTGCTCGATGGTGCGCAGTATTCTCAGGCGCGTCGGATTTGAGAGGACCTCAAGGTATTCGGAGAGTTCCGCAAGAAATTCAGGGTCTTCCGAGAGGACGACGGTACGGGTCATGACATCGGCGGGGACGGGCAGGTGAGCGGTGGCACGACGGCCACGGCCCTTCATACATTTCATTGCATCGGCACCTTCAAAAAAATGGTGGTGCTGACCTCCGGGGAAATAATCTCCACCAGGCGCGGGCAGGCAGCACCCATTCCCGGCATTCTTTCGGCGGTGCGGGCGGGCATCGGCATTTGCGATGCCGGAACGGGCAGCATGAACAGGGAACGGGTCCTGCGTACTATTCACGGGAATTACCAGCATCTTTAATCCGCATGCAGCGCAGGTACCAAGTATGAACGACAGTGGCAGGACGGTCTTCATCCTCATCTGCGGGGTAGTCATCGGGTGCATCGCTATATTGGCAGCCGGCGTATTTGCGGGATTTTTTGTGCCTGAGTCACCCGGCGGCGGGGCGGAGGCGGCCGAGATCCTGTTCCAGCACGCCCTCATCGGGGATCTTCTGGCAGGCTCCTACGACGGGACGGTCACCTTCGGCGACCTTGCCCGCCACGGAGACTTCGGACTGGGCACCCTCGACCGCCTCGACGGCGAGATGGTGGCACTGGACGGGACCTTCTACCAGGTCCGTGCGGACGGGTCCGTGCACGCAGTCCCCGGCGAGGCGACGACGCCCTTTGCGGCGGTCACCTTCTACGCTCCCGACCTGACCATCGGGATCATGAACCGCGTCAACATGACCGGATGGATGGCCATCGTGGCCGCGGCACTCCCTGATTCGTCGCATTTCTATGCTGTCCGGGCCGACGGGGCCTTCTCCTCCGTGACCGCGAGGAGCGTCCCCGCCCAGGAGGCGCCCTACCGGCCCCTCGCCGACGTGGTGGAGGACCAGTCGGTCTTCACCCTCGAAAACGTCACCGGAACGGTCGTGGGCATCTGGTCGCCGGCCTACGCCGATGACGGCATCGGGGTGCCGGGCTTCCACCTCCACTTCCTCACGGAGGACCGCACGGCGGGCGGCCATCTCCTCGACTTTACGATGGAAAACGGCACCGTGGGGCTCGATTTCACGCCGGGGTTCACCCTGATGGTGCCCGGGGGCGGGCGGGCGGCGGAGGCGGTCCGGCTCACCGAAGACGTCCTTGCAAAAGTGGAACAGGGCAGCTGAACCTGCCCCCCCTCTCTTCTTCGTCACCTCTTCTCATTCATCAGGCCGGCGCCGCTCTGCCTGCCATGCATGCGCCCGGCAGGGATCGTCGGTCACCACCCCGGCGGCCCCGAGAGCCGCCGCACGCTCCCACCCGGCGGGGTCGTTCATCGTCCAGAAGAAGAGCTCGAGGCCCGCCTCACCTGCCGCGGCGGCCGCGGCCGCATCGTCCTCACCGGCGAGGTAAAAGAGGGAGGACGCCCCTACCTCCACGGCGGTGGCGACCGCCTCCCGGTAGCCTTTCTTCGCGATAATCCCGATGGGAATACCGGGGAGAAGCCGCCGGATGCCCATGAGCGCGTTCGGGTGAAACGAGGTGACGAGCACCCGGTCCGGCCGGATGCGGTGCAGGGCCGCGGCGACGGCGGCGACCGCACACGGCTCCTTTATCTCGATGCAGAGGCCCTTGCCCGGGTAGGAGGCGGCGACGGCGAGCACCGTCTCCAGCGCCGGCACCCGCTCGCCCCTGCCGGCGTCGAGGGTGCGCAGCTCCCTGAAGGTCAGCGCACGGACATGCCCCGCCTCCCCGGTCGTCCGTTCTACGGTGGCGTCGTGCATGAGCACCGGCACGCCGTCGGCGCTCAGGCGGACATCCACCTCCGCGAAGTCGGCGCACTTCAGGCCCTCCCTGACCCCGCGGACGGTGTTCTCCGGTTCGCGGGCCCGTGCCCCGCGATGCCCGATGATCAGCATACCTGCTCTGTGAGGCGGCAATCAGAGATAGGTCTTCCCGTCCGGCGAAGAACCCGCACTTTTACCCCGCCTGCACAAACCTTTTGAAGGACGGATAAAAAACCGCTCCCTATGGCAGATTTCATGACTATTGCCGTGACCGCCGCCGTCGCGTTCGGCGCCGGCATCGTGCCGGGGTATCTCCTCGGCAGGCGGGCTGCAACGTCCCCGTGGCGGGGAGGCGGGGGGGCCCCCGGCACCCTCGCGGCGGAGGTGGCAGCGGTCAGGGCAGGATTTGAGGCCATGGAGGCCTCACGGCGTGAGATCGAACGGGAGCGGGCCCGGTTCGAGGAGGAGCGGGAACGCCGCCTCATCGACCACCTGACCCATACCCGCGACCTGCTCGGCACCCAGGAGGAGCGCCACCGGTCCTCCGATACCGAACGGGAGGAGAGGATGCAGGAATGGATGGAGGAGACCCGCCGCTACTACACCGCCCAGAAGGAGTCCTACGAGCAGTTTCTGGTCGGCCAGGGAAAGACCCGCGAGGAGATCGAGACGAAACGCGATGCCCAGCTTGCCGACATGAACCGGATGATCCGCCATTTCACCCGTGCGGTGGCAGGCACCTCCACCCGCGGGGCGATGGGCGAGGGGCGGCTGCGCGAAGCCCTTGCCGAGAGCATCCGGGCGGGCGTGGTGGTCACCCCGCTTCGGACCGGCCCGGGGGAGGTCGAGTTCGCCTGGAACCTCGAGGACGGAAGATACATCCCCATTGACTCGAAGTTCCCCGACCTGATGGACGTCCTCGAGGAGTATGAACGAACGGACGACCCCGGCCGGCAAAAACAGCTGAAACGGGAGATTGTAACGAGGGTGAAACGGGAGATAGGAAGGGTGCAGAAGTACCAGAACCTCCCGAACACGACGGCGCAGGCGATCCTCGTCGTTCCGGAGGGGGTCATCGACGCGGCACCCGAACTCGTCGCCGCCGGGCGCACAGAACGGGTCTTCATCTGTTCCTACCGTGACATCTTCCCCGTCGCCCACACGCTGCAGGAGGACTACATCCGGACGAAGCAGGCGGGCGATGCGGGCAAGTACCGCCAGGTCGCCCTCGATCTCCTCGGGATCCTCGCCCGCATCCAGAAGAGGACCGAGACCATCACCCGTGCGCTCGTCACCATCGAAAACGCGACCACGGATATCCGGACCGAGACCCTGAAGGGGCGGCGCATCGGCGGCGGTGATGCGGAGGAGCAGGCGGAGGAGCCGGAGGAGGAGACCGCGACCGGCCCGACCGAATAGATTTTCACGCCCTGCGCCCAGATACTGCCATGACATCCCGCGGCAGGGTGCATGCCCCATGAGCCTTCTCCTGCGATCCGAGCGGCCGGACGATGCGGCTGAGATCGCCCGGGTCGCCACCGCGGCATTCGGCCGGGAGGACGAGGCGCTTCTCGTCGAAGCGATGCGCAGGGAGCCCGCGTTCGACCCGGACCTCTCCATCGTGGCCGAAGAGGACGGCGCCGTCGTCGGCCACGTCCTCTTTTCCCGGATTTTCATCGTCTCGCCGGACGGCGACCGCACCCCGGCCATCGCCCTCGCCCCGGTGGCAGTCCTGCCCGGCCGCCAGAACCAGGGCATCGGGGCGAGCCTCATCGAGGAGGGCATCCGCCGCTGCCACCGGAAGGGCGAAAAGATCATCGTCGTGCTCGGCCATCCCGGCTATTACCCGCGGTTCCGGTTCGTCCCGGCAAAGGACCACGGGATCACCGCACCGTTCGATGCCCCGGACGCCGCCTTCATGGTGCTCGCCCTCGAACCCCACGCCCTCATCGGCGTTGCCGGCACCGTAGAATACCCGGCACCCTTCCTTGCGTCAACCTCCCCGTAACCCTGCGCCCGGACCACGGCTCGCAACGCATATATTCCCCCGTTTCCTCTTTTGTATCACACGGGAGACCGCCAATGGCACGGACACTTACTTCCCGGGACATGACCATCCTTAAAAAACTCGCCCCCGAATGGGAGGGCGCGGACTGCAGCGAGTCGGGGGCGGCCTACCGTTCCCTTCTCCCCCCGGTCGCGAACCACTACGCAGCGGATGCGGCGGATTTTCGCCGGAGGATCGAACGCCTGAGCGCAGACGAGCTCACCTATCTCCTGACCCTCATCGACGCCGGCGAGGAGAGCCTCGGCTGCCTCGCGCCGGACTATTTTGCCGAACTCTACGGGATGACGGGTGCCCTCCTCGGCGACGATGCGGCTTCCGCCCTTCTTGCGACCTACCGTGCGGCCGACGACTGCTTCATCTGAACGAATACCCGGCGGGGACGCTTCCAATACCTTCATTGCGCCTGCCCTGCAACCTGAAAAAGGAAGAACAATGCCGGCAGGAGACGGGAACCAGGAACAGGTGAGCGAGGGGCGCTACGCCCGCCAGGAGATGATCTTCGGGGCAGCGGGCCAGGAGGCGCTTGCCGCCGCGACGGTGGTCATCGCCGGAGCGGGGGGGCTCGGCTCGCCGGCGGCGACGTACCTTGCGGCGGCCGGCGTGGGGCGACTGGTCCTCGTCGATTTTGACACCGTCGCCCTCTCCAACCTGAACCGCCAGTTCCTCCACGGGGATGCGGACATCGGCACGCCGAAGGTGGCGAGCGCCGCCCGGCGCCTCCGTGCCCTGAACAGGGAGATCGAGGTGGTCCCGGTCGGTGCGAAGATCACCGAAGAGAACGTGGCCGCCATCGTGCAGGGGGCGGACGCCGTCGTCGACGCCCTCGACAGCTTCGCCCCACGGATGGTGCTCAACGAGGCGGCGGTGAAGGGAAGGATACCGCTCATGCACGGGGCGATCTCGGGGTTCTACGGCCAGGCAACGACGGTCCTTCCGGGGAAATCCGCCTGCCTGCGCTGCATCTTCCCCTCGGAGCCCCCGAAGGAGACCTTCCCCGCCCTCGGGCCGACCGCGGGGGTGATCGGGAGCATCCAGGCGGGCGAGGTGATCAAATACCTCACCGGAGGGCCGCTTCTCACCGGCCGGCTCCTGCTCTGGAACGGGGCGGAGGCCTCCTGTGACGTCCTCCCCGCCCCCCGCGACCCGGCATGCCCGGTCTGCGGCCATCTGCCTGTGACGACGGAGGAGACCAGTCGATGAAGATTCATATCCGTGCCTTTGCACGGTTCAGGGAAGACTTTGGCGAGAGAACCGACCTTACGGTGCCGGACGCCTGCACCCTGCCGGACGCCCTCAGGGAGCTGACGGCCCTCAAAGGGCACCCCGAAACGCTCTTTGACGACGACGGTGCCGTAAAGGACTTCGTCCTCGTCATGGTGGGCGGCGAGCGCCTCGCGCCGGAGGACCGGCATGCCCGGCTCCTCGCCGAGGGCGACGAGATCGTCATCTACCCGCCGGTATCGGGAGGATAACCCATGATTGCACTACAACAAGAGGATATCGACATCGCGGCGCTCATCGCCGCATCGAGACGGGACAGTATGGGCGCCCAGGTCGTCTTCGTGGGGACCGTCCGCGACGACGGCATCGAGGCGATCGAGTTCGAGGCCCACGCCGCAATGGCCCAAAAGGACCTCGAGGCGATCGCCGCCGAGGCAACGGAAAAATTCGGCCTTCACTCGGTGGACATCATCCACCGGACCGGGACCCTCCCGGTGGGAGAGACGATCGTCGTGATCATCGCGGGCGCCGGCCACCGCGACGAAGGGTTTGACGGGTGCCGCTTTATCCTCGAACGGATAAAGGAGTTCGTGCCGATCTGGAAGAAGGATATCGCGGGCGAAACCACCCGCTGGCACCACTGAATTTTTCTTTTTTCATTCCCCATCAGACCGGCCCTGCACATCAGCAGGCGTTCCATCATCCGTCTGCACCACCGTTCCGGGCGTTTTCCTGTTCCTCTGCATGGTGGCGAACGGGCACTGGCGCGCCCCGTCGTTGCGAGTAACATTCATTCATTCATTCACGCTGCGGCCCCGGGATCAGACATACATAGGATGGGTGAAACGAAGCTCAATGAAAGGTATTCCATTAAAATACCAATGTATTCAAAAGATGACACAGGAGCTGCTACCATAGAAGAAGAGATCATCAGATATGAGAATGTATCCGTTGTATTTGATGGAACCACGATTATCGAACATTTTTCCCTTCCCGTATGCAAAGGGGATAAAGTCATCCTCAGGGGGCCATCGGGGTCGGGAAAATCAACCCTCCTGAAGATGGCACAGGGGTATGCCAGACCGGACGAGGGGACGGTTACGTACCGGACGCATGCAATCGATGCCGACACTGCGTGGAACATCCGGCAGGAAACCGCCTACATCTCACAGGATACCGACATCGGGGAAGGACCCGTCAGGGAATTGATTGCAGGCGTCTTTGCCTACTCCGCGAACAAAGCAGTTCCCTACCAGCACTCCCTGAACAAGTATCTCACCCTGTTTGCCCTGGACGGGGCCATTCTTGACAAGGATTTTCGTACTCTTTCCGGCGGGGAAAAACAGAGAATCGTCATTATCATCTCGCTCCTGCTTGAACGAACGATATTTTTCCTTGATTAAGTCACCGCCGCGCTTGACAGCCGGATGAAACATACGGTGGCTGAGTATTTTCTCTCTCATGAGGACTGGACCATGATTGCCATATCACACGATGATGCCTGGTACGGCAAAGGAGCCCGCGTCATCCCTGTCGGAGGGAACTGACAGATGGCGACAACCGACATCCCGGTGACAGGGCTCTTCTTTGCTTTCCTTCTGCTTGCAATACCCGTTTTCATCATGCATAAAACCCGCCTTCCGATGATGCGGGAGACCGTCTGGTCCTTCCTCCGTATGTCCGTTCAGCTTGCTCTTGCGGGAGTTTTTCTGACCGTTCTCTTTGACTATAACAATGCGCTTTTAAACGTGCTCTGGTTATCTGTCATGATCGCCGTTGCAGCCTTTGAGGCGGTGCGTAAACAGGAACTAACCATCGGAAAACTCTACCTGCCGACGGTTGCCGCCTTTGTCATTGCGACCATCCTTTCTCTCATCTACTTCGAGACGCTGATTCTGCAGGGCGGCGGATTTTCTGAAGCCCGGTTTTTAATCCCCATCGGCGGCATGCTGCTGGGAAATTCTCTTGGGGGGACCATCATTGCCGTATCCCTCTTCTATAATGACCTGCGAAGAAACGAACACCGGTATATCTCGGCTCTTTCATTCGGTGCACAGAGAACGGAGGCACTTCTCCCGCATTTCAGGACGGCCCTGAAGTCCGCCCTCAAACCTTCTCTCGGGAATGTTGCCGTGATGGGAATTGTATTTCTGCCGGGCCTGATGACCGGACAGCTGATTGCAGGACTCTCCCCGATGACGGCAATCACCTATCAGATTGCCCTGATGCTCGCCATCTATACATCGACCACCGTCTGCGTCACGCTTGCCATCATTCTTACGTCATACAGCAGCTTCGATGGATTTGGCATGCTGAAAAAAGAGATATTCCTGAAGAAATGAGGAACGAACATTTCCTTTCACCACCCCAACCAATAATATTCACCAAATCCTCTCCGGTTTCATCGTCTGACGATGTTCATTCTTTTCCCACAGGGCATATCCTTCATTACTATGAAAGATGCATGCCCCGCCTCGTTTCTCTTTTGATGTATGAACCAGGATCAGTGAGCTGCACAAGGCCATTTCCCCCCGTCCGGCAGACGATGCCGTATCGGCAACCTGCTTACAAACATCAGGACTGAAGAGCGGCCGTCCCGCCCTCTCCGCCACC
>OMKS01000812.1_pt1 | contig 28965 bp, 22 predicted proteins | sample 1674721 | NCBI WGS metagenome assembly OMKS01 (sample SAMN06264996, study PRJEB25208) | sediment metagenome | isolation source: hot spring sediment | place: USA: California | collected 2014-09-02 | reverse complement strand
AGAAACCTGTCTATGTACCTGATTTGCTCCGTGATACCGGAAGCGGGAGAGGAGTTGCCGTCTCTGAACTTGCCGGCAAGGCAAAGGCCGCTTGAAGCCTCAAACGAAAGCAACGGACAGTATCCTTTAAACCCTTCGTATGTTCTTGCCGCTTCACGTTTGGCGCTCTCTATCAGGGTTGCGTCGATGTCAACGGTCAATTCGTTTAAGGACATATGCTGCAGTATTTGTCTATTTAAGTACTCAACAAGAAAATTAAGCAGGCGCAGGTTATTCTTTTTGCCGAGGAACCTGGCGACTGCGTCCGGGCTGGGCACTTTTTTTATCCCGCATAATTTAAGCAGCCCTTTGTCCTGCGCTATTTCCCGGATGTCATTCATATGCTGTCCACCAGCCAGCATCATCAGGATTAAGGACATTATTACATCGTGGGCATTGTGGCCGCGGTTTGATCCGGGGCGAGGGAAGATATCACGTATTCGTTCTGTCAAGCCAAAGCGTATTGCTGCCTCAAAATAGACAAACAACCCGCTTCGTGAAGTAATGCAATCTTTTGTTTCTTTTAACTGGAAAGGCAAGAGCGTCTGTTGTATACTATTCATGGGCCGTTTTCTCCTTCTCACCCGTTGGGTGAATGTATTTAACGCGTTGATAACGTTATTATACATGGATTAAACGGCCTTTTCAATTGTTCCTATTGCGGTTTCTGGGGAGATTCCTCCCTCTTGACTTCTCCCCTAAAAATGGCTATTATAGAGGCTGTTTCTGATTAAAAGAGCCCGGTTTTGCGGGCAAAAGCACAGAGATGCGGAGGAACAGGAAAATGAAACATGAAAAAGAAGAGAAAAAGCATGAAGAAAAGCCAGAGGCCGCGCAAAAGGAGAAACATCATAATAAGGAAGATGCGCACAAAAAAGACGGGGGGAAAGAAAAAGCAGCTGCCGGCGGGATTAAGGAAAAGGACGAAAAAATAAAGGAACTTAATGACAAATACCTGCGCGCGCTTGCCGAGCTGGAAAATTTCCGCAAGCGGGTAAGCAAGGACAAAGAGGATTTTGTCAAATATACGCGTGGCGACACGGCAAGGCTGATGATTCCGGTTCTTGACAACCTTGACAGGGCGGTTCACGCGACAAAGATTACCGACAACATAGAGTCGTTAAGGCACGGTGTGGAACTGGTAATAAAACAGTTTGAGGATGTTTTAAAGGAACTGGGTGTCAGGGAAGTTGAGGCGTCCGGAATTTTTGACCCTGATAAGCACCAGGTTGTATTTAAGGAACACAGGGACGGCGCGGCTGACGGAGAGATTATTGAAGTTTATCAGAAGGGATATATGTGCGAGGACAGGGTAATAAGGCCCGCTATGGTAAAGGTGTCTGTGGCTGAAGAAAAAAAGGAAGAGGCAGGGGCAGAAGCAGAAGAAGGGGCAGAAGCAGGGAATAATGCCGAAAACGGGAAGAGTGAAGAAAAAAATGATGAATAAGGACCTTTACGCTGTCCTGGGCGTATCAAAGACAGCGTCCCCTGAGGAGATAAAAACGGCTTTCAGAAACCTGGCGAAAAAATACCATCCTGACATTCACAGCGGAGACAAGAAGGAAGCTGAGGAAAAATTCAAGGAGATAGGCGGAGCCTATAAAATTCTAAGCGACCCCGAACAGAGGAAGATATATGACACCTATGGTTATGACGGCCTGAGGGGAAGGGCCGGCAGCGGACGGGGTTTTGAAGGGTTTTCAATGGATGATATATTTACCGATTTTTCGGATATATTCTCCGATTTTTTCGGGTTTGAAACGCGCGGTTCAGGCAGGGGAAGCGCGCGAAGGTATAACGGAGAGGACGTGAGGGCCGATGTGGCGCTTGATTTTGAGGAGTCGGCGCATGAATCCGTCCGCGTTGTTGAAGTAATCAGGAAAGAGGCCTGCGAAAAATGCGGGGGCAGCGGAATAAAGGCGGGCACGTCAAGAAAAGAATGCGCCACATGCGGAGGCAGGGGAAAGGTGAGGCAGTCGCAGGGTTTCTTTTCGATGGTTACGACGTGCCCCAAATGCGGTGGCGAGGGGAGCGTGGCAGAGGCGTATTGTGAAGACTGCGGCGGCGCGAAGATGAAACAAAAGCGCAGAAAAATTGAGGTAAAAATACCCGCAGGAATGGATGGCGGCGCTTACCTGAGGCTGTCGGGCGAAGGAAGCTCGGGTTTAAACGGAGGAAGAAGCGGAGACCTTTTTGTTGTGGTAAATGTCAGGCCGCATGAGATATTCGCGAGGCAGGAAGATGATGTTATCATGAAACTGCCTGTGACAGTCACGCAGGCTGTTTTGGGGGAAAAAATAGAGATACCCACCATTTACGGTACGGAGAAAATAGATATTCAGCCGGGCTCTGAGCACGGAAAAATTATAACGCTGAAGGGAAAAGGGTTCCCGTCCGTCAACGGCCGCGGAAAAGGCGACATGCATATTATCGTGGAAATCAGCGTGCCAAAGGGTTTAAGTTCAAAGTTGAAAGAAGCCTATAAAAATGTTAAAGTTAACGAGGATTATGAAAGCTATCCTGAACTGAAAAAAAGATGGAAAACCATTAAAAAGCAGATGGAAAAAGAGGTGAAAAATCATGGGAGCTGAGGAAAAGTTTGACCTGATTATTGTCGGAGGAGGGCCCGCGGGCCTTACTGCGGCGCATGTGGCCGCTAAAGCCGGGCTTCAGGTTATATTGCTTGAGCGCGGCGAGTTTTGCGGCTCAAAAAATGTCTTTGGCGGGATATTTTTTACAAATGTCATGAGGGAAATAATGCCTGATTTTGAGAAGGACGCGCCGCTTGAGCGCGTTGTGACGCGCAGGCGCTGGTCGCTTATGACCCCGGATGGGGAAATGGCCGGCGAGTTCAGGTTTAACAAATTCGCCGAAGCGCCGCACAACAACAGCTACACGGTCTTAAGGGCAAAGTTTGACAAATGGTTCGCCGACAAGGCGGAAGAGGCGGGCGCCATGATAATAACCGGCGCGGTTGTTGATGATTTCATAACGGAAAATGGGGCAATAAAGGGAGTAAAGGCCAGGATGGACGACGGCGATATATACGGCGATATGATAATACTGGCTGACGGCGTCAATTCGCTTCTGGCAAAAAAAATCGGCCTTCACAGGGAGCTTCCTGCTGTATCGACTATTGTGGGCGTTAAAGAGGTAATCGCCCTTCCTGAAGAGAAGATACTTGACCGTTTCGGCGTCGAGGGCAGCCACGGAGCGGCCTACGAATATTTCGGATACGCGGCAAGGGGAGCCATAGGCTCCGGTTTTATTTATACAAACAGGGACACGCTGTCGGTCGGCGTGGGCGGAACCATAGCCTCGCTCATCGAACACAAGCTCAATTCCAATGACCTGCTTGAGGATTTTAAAAAGCATCCTGTCATAGCGCCTCTTATTAAGGGCGGGGAGCAGAAGGAATATTCGGCGCATCTCATACCTGACATGGGTTATAACGGGCTCTCGAAACTTTACGCGGATAATGTAATGGTCGCGGGAGATGCGGCGGGATTTGTAAATGCCTCTCTTTACCACGAGGGGACAAATCTTGCCATGGAAACAGGAAAAATAGCCGGCGAGGCTGCGGTTATGGCAAAGGAAAAGAATGATTTTTCATCGGCGTCAACTTCGCAGTATGAAAAGAGGCTGAAAGAGACGTTCGCGCTCAAAGACATGAAAAAATTCAGGAACCTGCCGAAGACGCTTGAACACAGCCCGCAGTTGTTTGAGAAGTATCCCAAAATCATGGAGGAGTTTGTCCGCGACATGTTTACTGTTGACGGCGAGCCAAAGGGAAAGAAACAGGCAAGGCTGATAAAACGGCTCCTTAAACAGGAGTCGATGTTCGGGTTTATTAAGACGGCGCTTGACGTGAGGAGGGTGATACTATGAGCGATAAGTTCAAGACAATGGAAGACAAGCTCGGCCTTGACAAGTTTAAGGCATTTGAAAAGACGCACCTGAAGATTAAGGAGGGCGTTGACGCGCACAAACTTGTTGAAGGAAAACTTTTTATATGCCCCGCAAAGGTATACGAGCTGAACGACAAGGGAGAGGCGATTGTATCGTTTGAAAACTGCCTGGAATGCGGCACGTGCAGGGTGGCTGCGCCTGATGAGATTGAGTGGGAATACCCGCAGGGCGGTTATGGCGTAACGTTCAGATTCGGATAGATAAAATGACAATAGTTTTTGACATAGGAAATACAAATATTACCGCCGCGGTATTTGACGGCGGTAATATTATTTTAAGGTTCATCATGCCTGTTGTTTCGTCCGGGGTATCCGGCCCGCTTATTAAAAAAATATTGAGGGAGGCCTCCATAAATCCGGGCGGGCTTGACGGCGCGGTAATCGGCAGTGTTGTCCCGGCCATGACAAAAAAGGCGGCAGGCATGCTTAAGAAAAGCTTTAAGCTGGCGCCGGTTCTTTTTACGCCGTCAACAAAGATGAACGTCCGCAATATGTACAAGAATAAAAAGGAAGTAGGGGATGACAGGCTCGCGAACGCTGCCGGCGCTGTAATGCTTTACGGCAGGCGGGATATGGTTATAGTTGATTTTGGCACGGCCATAACATTTGACGTTGTTGACAGGCGGGCGCGCTACCTTGGAGGAGTTATAATGCCGGGCATAAAACTTTCATTAAAGGCGCTTTATGAGGGGACAGCAAGGCTGCCCGCGATATCAATGGATTACCCGCGCAGGATAATAGGGGATAACACGGCAGAGGCCATGCAGAGCGGAGTGAAAAACTCGGCCATTGCCGCTGTTAAATTCATTGTTGAGGAAATAAGGAAGGAACTCGGGGCAAAAACATTAAAAATTATATTTACCGGAGGCGACGCTGATATAAGGCTGGCGCACGCGAGCCTTAAGAAGCGGGTTATAATGGACAGGGACCTTACGCTGAAGGGGCTCAAGCACATATATGATTTAAACAGGGGGAAGAGGGTGTGAAGATAGGCAGGAAAGTTTACAGCGCCAAAAGGCCCGCTCATCCGGATGACGCGCATACAAAGGCGAAGCGGTTTTTCAAGAGAAAAGGGAGAAAAAGGGCGAGGACGCTTATTAAAAAAATGCTTCCTGAGGACTGAGCGCGCAAACAAACCGGTTAATTAATTTAAACAGGTCGGGTCTTTGTTTAAAAAATTAACCGGAAATTTGATTTTTTTCGCTGTTTTGTCTGTGAAAATTAACAAAAAAATTATTGACAGCAGGCTTGTGCTCTGCTATATTATGTGGGACGCAGGGTTGAGCCTACCAACTGCTCGTAAAAACCCCTCTATATCCCTGCGTCATTTTTTTTTTGCAAGAAAGGGAAGAGCCGCTGTTTTGGGAAAAACAGGTGGGAAAACGCGGAGGAATGAATTGAAAAAGCCGGTTTTTATTCTGTTTTTCAGCATGATTTTAATGGTTTTGCCTCTATTTGGTGATACGATAATTATGAAAAACGGGGAGCGCGTTGAGGGGAGGGTAAAAGAGATAATTGACGGGCAGGTTGGAATAGAGGCGGGTAACAGGCTGTATTATGTCCCTTTTGCCGATGTGGAGCGGATACTTTACAGCGAAAAAAAAGAGGGCACAGAAGAGACACGCTGGGGCGTGATAATAGCAGGAGCGGTTTTCTGCCTGCTTGCTTTTGTGCTGGCCGTATGGGGAAGGAGTGTTTGAAAGACAATTTTAATCTTGAATTTAGAATTTTGAAGTGAAAACCGAGAAGAACTGAAATTCTTATACGCAGTTGAACAGAACCGGGGGGACTTGAAATTGTAAAGTGAAGAACCCCGCGTTTTTTATTTCGACCGGAAGAGAGGGCATTTAAAACTTAAAAATTGTAAATTCAAAATTCAAAATGAATTGTTTCTACTCGTCCACCTTCAGGATTGCCATAAAGGCTTCCTGGGGGATTTCAACTGAGCCTACCTGTTTCATCCTCTTTTTTCCCTCTTTTTGTTTCTCGAGCAGCTTGCGTTTTCTTGTTATGTCGCCGCCGTAGCACTTGGCGAGGACGTCTTTTCTTATGGCGGGAATTGTCTCGCGCGAGATAATGTTGCCGCCTATCGCGCCCTGTATGGGGACGGGGAACATCTGGCGCGGTATTGCTTCCTTGAGCCTCTCGACAAGAGCTTTTGCTTTTCTGTAAGCAAAGCTCTCGTGCGTGATAAAGGAGAGCGAGTCAACCTTTTCGTGATTGACCAGTATATCAACCCTTTTAAGGTCAGCGGCGCGGTAATCAATGAGTTCGTAGTCCATGGAAGCATAGCCACGGGACATTGATTTGAGTTTGTCGTAAAAATCCCATATTATTTCCCCGAGAGGAAGCTCATAAATTACAACAGCCCGGCTGGCTGTCAGATACTCCGTGTTTATGTAAATCCCGCGCCGGGCCTGGCACAGCTGCATGAGCGGGCCCACGTAGTCTGACGGGGTTATAACGGAAAGCTTTACATAGGGTTCCTGAATCTCCTCGATGGATGCGAAATCAGGGAATGCCGAAGGGCTGTCGCAGACAAACATATTTCCGGATGAGGTTTTTACCATGTATTCAACGTTGGGCGCTGTCGCTATCAGGTTGAGGTTGTACTCGCGCTCAAGGCGTTCCTGGACTATCTCCATATGAAGAAGCCCTAAAAAACCGCAGCGGTATCCGAACCCCAGCGCTTCTGACGACTCGGGCTCAAAGAATATGGATGAGTCGTTCAGCTGAAGTTTTTGCAGCGCGTCCTTTAATTCGGTGTATTGTTCGGTCATGACGGGGAAGAGGCCGCAAAAGACCATTGGCTTTACTTCCTTGAATCCGGGAAGAGGGGCAGAGCAGGGGTTTGACGAGTCAGTTATTGTGTCCCCGATTTTAATGTCCTTGAGCGCTTTGATTCCCGCGACTATAAACCCGACCTCGCCGGCTTTTAAAAATTCCACCTCATCCATTTTGGGCCTGAAAACACCCACCTGCGTGACTTCCCACTGCGTGTCTGACGCCATCATCCGGATGCTCATTCCCTTTTTAATGGTTCCGTCAATAAGCCTCACGAAAACTATCACGCCCTTGTAAAAATCAAACTGCGCGTCCATTACAAGCGCTTTTAGCGGCGCGTTTATGTCGCCTGAGGGCGGCGATATCCTCTCTATGATTGCTTCCAGAATCTCCTCTGTGCCGGTGCCATCCTTGGCGCTGGCCAATATTGCCTCTTCCGCGGGTATGGCGAGAAGTTCTTCCATTTCAAAGCCCGCTTTTACCGGGTCCGCGTTGGGAAGGTCTATTTTATTTATGACCGGAATAAGTTTCAGGTTGTTGCTTGTGGCGATATGCGCGTTTGCCATTGTCTGAGCCTCTATGCCCTGCGAGGCGTCTATTACCAAAAGAGCCCCCTCTGAGGCGATAAGGCTGCGGGAAACCTCGTAAGAAAAATCAACGTGGCCGGGAGTGTCAATCAGGTTGAGTATGTATTCTTTGGAGCCTTTTATGTATTTAAGCCGGACAGCTTTTGCCTTGATTGTTATGCCGCGCTCCCGCTCGAGGTCCATTGAGTCAAGGACCTGTTCCTTCATCTTTCTTTTTTCTATGGTATGGGTGTTTTCCAGCAGCCTGTCCGCGAGGGTTGACTTGCCGTGGTCAATGTGCGCGATTATGCTGAAGTTCCGTATGAGTTTTAAGTAGGCGTTATTCATGTCACTCTACCAGCAGGTATTTGAAGTCAAAGTAGCGCTGCTGCGTCTCAAGCCTGCCGTATTGAATCATAAAGGCAATCATCTGCGTGTTTCCGCGTTTCCAGTTTTTTTCTACTGCCTTTACCTGAAAAGTTATTGTTTTTATCTCGCCCGGCCCTATGTTGAACTTTTGCGTCAGCTCGCCGAATAATTCAAGATTTGTTACCTTTAAAAGCTTCAGGTAATAGTCCATATCGGTCTTTGATGTGTTTTTTATGTTCACCTCAACAGTGAAGACCTCGTTCAGCTTAACCGCGTCCGGCGCGTCCCAGGCAACGGAAAAAGGGAAGAAGCCCTTGGCGCGGCGCAGATAGGTGAAAGAAGCTCCGCCTGTGACGGCCCATTCAAGAGCCGAGTAGGGCCCGCGGGTTCCTTTGAAGGCGCGCGTCAGGTCGTGCCAGAAGAGCCCCAGGGACGGGTTGACAGGCAGGAACCTGTCCACTGCGATTTTTTGCCGCAGGAAATGTTCCTCGGGCCCGGGAGGTACAGTGGTTCTTCCTAAAAGATTCCAGTCAACGCACTGGCCGGCAAGCAGGTTTGTGTTGTCCTGTTTCAGGTAGTTTCTCCAGTCCTCGGCCATAAACGGGTATGTTTTTTTGTCAATTGAGTAAAACATAGCGGCGTTCATATCAACTCCCGCGTCTATGAACATGAGGGGGTCCTGGCCGTGTTCCTTTCCCTGTTTCCAGGTAAGAGAAAAGAGCCAGAGCGGCTTATTGATGCCTGCTCTCTGGACAATTTCGGATATGACTATTGACATCATGTGTGCGCGCCACCACTGCCACATCTCCTCAATCTTTTTGTTTTTGTCAACTTCAAGCACGCGCGCGAGCCACAGCATCTTGTCCTCTTCTGTCATCTCAACCCAGTCTTCGGGAGCCTCTTCTATCGGCATGTCCTTGACAAACCTGTCCGCGTATTCATAACCGCCGAAATCGGTCCTCATATAATCAAGGCCGAGGTGGTCAACGTGGGGGTTGGACTGCATTTTTTTCAAAAGTTCCACGATATCGTCCTGTCTTTTTCTGTCATAGATGGAGATGTATATAAGTTTTCTGAGAGAGTCAGTGTGCCTGTCATAGCCTATGGTCTGTTTGTAGGGCGAAAGGTCGTGCCTGTTGCCCAGGACAAGATAACTGGTTATCCAGGTGCCGTATTTCATCTCGTATTTGTGGCATTCTTTGCCGAGGTTTGTTACCTGATTAAGCGCGGTCTGGTCCCACGGGAAGACCCGCTCGTCAAGCCTGTTCCATAGCTGTGACTGGCCGACGCAGTGCCAGAGCGCTGATGCGCCCATGAAGCGGGCCCACAAAACATAGTTTTCCCAGATTCTGACCGACCTGCCGCCTACGCCCGGAACCCTCTGAATAATTGAATCGCCGGGCTCAATGTTCATAACGCTGAACGCCTCATCCATTTGCTTTGGTTTGCGGCCGGTTATTGTAAAACCGGTGGTCGCCGCGTATCTTTTGCCGCCAAGCCGCAGGTTTATGACGGCTGAATACTCGCCAAGGTCAGGGTTCCAGGGGATGGGCCAGTTGATTATCCAGCGGTCAAGAGAGGGGATGTATTTCATCTTTACCTCGTCAAGCCCTCCGACTGTTTTTATCAGCCTGTTTTTTCTCAATATTTTAACCGTGCACTCGGCATCCCGTTTATCCGCGGACGTGATGCCCACGGGGGTAAGGGGAAGAATTGAGCGGCGCTGTTCTGTTTTAAGAGAGGCATATATGTTCACAAGCTCATGCCTCAAATAGACGCGCTTGTCAGTTGAGGCGCGAAGTTCCTGAGCTGCTGCGGGCACGCAAAGCCCCAAAAACATGAGTAAGCACAAAGCTAATCTTGCCATTAGACACCGGTTCCATCAGTTTTTATAATACTTATACAAAAAATGATTATAATGATTTTTCGCCAAAAAACAAGCGAAATCAGGCGTGAAAGGAAGTTAAAATTTTGAATTTACAATTTGCAAGTGTAATGACTAAAGCCGAATACCGCGGAAACTTAAAAAATGAAAAATTCCATTGCTGTCCAAAATACGTTCTCTCAAACCCGCAATCGGGGTGGAGTTAATTATGGGGTTTTGTGTTTTGTTTTCATGTTTTTGAATTCAGGTCTCTGTATTCAGGTTGTGTCCGGTTCTTGTAGGGGCAATTCACGAATTGCCCGTATTTAGTGGGTGATTCATGAATCACCCCTACATTTAAAAACCAATCTCAACCGATGTTTTGGACAGGATTGGAAAAATTCAAAATTTAAAACCGGAGCCTGCTAAATGGAAATTGTATTTACTCCGTCTCCTGTGTTAAAATCATAAGACTGGAAAAGCCTGAAAACAACAGAGGGATTGCATGAAAATTAAAATAAGCGAAATATTTTTTGACCTTGAAGGCGAGGGGCGTTACCGCGGAATGCCGTCGATTTTTATACGCCTCGCGGAATGCAACTTAAGGTGCAGGTGGTGCGACACCAAATATGCGTGGAAGAAGGGCGGGCCGTATGAAACGGCGAAAATCGCCGGCATAATAAAAAAGAGCCCGTTTAAGCATGTTGTCATAACCGGAGGCGAGCCGCTGCTGCAAAAACCCGCGATAAAGCATCTGCTGCGCCTTATGGGCGCGGCTGCCAAAAAAAAGACAATAACAATCGAGACAAACGGCTCTCTTGACGTGTCAGGGCTGAGGCCCTGTGTGATTTCAATGGACATGAAGCTTCCCTCTTCGGCTGAGCATGAAAAGATGAGGGTGAAGAATCTGCACGTTCTTACAGCCGCGGATCAGGTCAAGCTTGTGGCAGCCTCTGAAAAGGACCTCTTATTCGCGCTGAAAATGCTGAGGAGACACCCGGTTAAGGCGCTTGTTGTCGCGCAGCCGGTTTACGGCAGGTTTACCCTCATGAAGATTAAAAAATTCATATTCCAAAACAGGCTCAACTGGATGGCGGGCATTCAGATGCACAAGCTTAAGGAAAAGGCGCAGCCTTAAAAAAGGGGAAAAGATGAGAAGAGCTGTTTTAACGGTTGTGTTAATTTTTTTTGCCGGGTTCACGTGGGCATATGAGCCGCTTGTTTACAAAACCGGAACATTCACCCTCTTTTTCCCGGAAAAGCACTCCGAACGCGCGCTGAAACTGCTCTCGTCGCTTGAGTATCACAAGCTGACTGCCGAGGCAGTTACGGGCGCGTCGCTCAAAGGCCTGCCTGTGCTTCTTGAGGACTGGGGCATGTATAACAACGGCTGGGCAGACCCTGTCTATTTTATGATTACTGTTTCAGCCGGGCTGACCTCTGACATGGACTGGCTCTCTTATGTGGGCATACACGAATACACGCATATGCTTCACCTCACAAAGGCCGGCGGGATGCCGTCGCTGTTTACTGCAGTATTCGGAAATATCGCCTCCCCTCAGCTAATGGCTCCGCTGTGGGTAATGGAGGCTGTCACGGTTTACACAGAGTCAAAGCTCTCGCCGTACACAGGCAGGGTAAACGAGGGGTATTTTGGCGCGTATATGGCTGCGTGCGCGGCAGCAGGGGAGCATCCCGGGCTTGTCAAGGCTGTTTACACGCCCAATGAGATGCCTTACGGCACGGGCCCTTATCTTTTCGGCGGCATGTTTTTTAAGTATCTTGCGGACACATATGGAGAGGAAAAATTCGCGGCCTATTTTTCCCTGTACGGAAGCTCGCTTCTCTCGTATGCATCGCCCTTATTCCCGTGGCTCGGAATGGATAATACATTCAGGAAGGTTTACGGCAAATCAACACAACAGCTGTGGCGCGAGTGGGGGGAGAGCCTTGAAGAAAAACATTCCGGATTTATGATTGACGGCGAAAAAGTGACATCTCATAAAGGGCACACATCAATGCCGGCTGTAACCGGCGGAAAGCTTTATTACTCGCGAAGCCGTGTTGAGAAGGCAGCGCCTTTTCGAACCGTAAGGATAAATGAGTGGGTGGAAAGAGACCCGGGGACAGGAAGGGAAGAGGTTATTATTTCCTCGCCGTCGTCATTTACGCATCCGCTTGTCTTTGACGGAGACACGATATATTTTGCCGAGGCGGAGATGACAGGAGGTTATGCAAATAAAAGCATGCAGGGGTTCGGGTATATTACGGTTATATCCGCGTTTGACCGCAGGACAGAAAAAACAAAAGAGATTGTAAGGGGCAGGGCAAGGGCTTTTTACGCGCATGACAGCAGGATTGTTTACGCGCAGGACAAAGAGACATCCTTTGGCTCGGAGATATTTGAGTTTGATGTCAAGAGCGGGAAAAGGGAAAAACTGGCGGAGACGGATATTATGGTAACGGGATTTTCGGGAGGCAGCGGGCTTACAGCCGCATCCGCGAGGGTAGAGGGGAAAAACACGGATATTTATATTTTTGAGCGGGAAGGAGTGGTATTTAAAAGAGTATTCGGCACTCCGTGGACAGAAAATAACCCTGCTGTTTACGGCGGTAAAATATTTTTCAACTCAAATATGGGAGGGTTCATATCTGTCTATTCTTATACCCCGGATACGGGGGTTTTAAGCAGGCTCGCGTCAGGCGGCGCGCCGGGCGGCGCTGCTTATGATGACGATGGCGGAGAGCTCTATTTTACGGGCATTGAGCCCGGGGGAATCAACATATACAGGAGGGAGCCCGTGTTTGAGCCTTATGAAGCGGCTTTGTACAGGGAAGAAACTGAGGCTGTCCCCCTGCTTGAACAGGGCGGTTATGAAGAAGGCGGTTATATTGACAACCTTGCGCAGCTCGCTCCAAAGGTAAGGCTGCCGCTGGTATTTTATGACGGCGAACAATTTTCTTACGGCGCGCTTCTGGCGGGTTCTGATGTGTTCTATGACCTGTTTTACGATTTGTCCGTACTGTATGATACGGGCAAAAACGGATTTGATTTTTCGCTTGGCGCGGGCACGCTCGCGCTCTCGCCCCTTTACATTCACACGCGGACGTGGGCAGGTACATCAGCCGGCGCTGATATCAGGGCTGTTTACCCGTTTTACAGGGGCTTAAGAAGCGGCATATCCGGTTTTTACGGAGGAATGAGGCTGGGCGCCGCTGAAAGCGCGGATAACATTATCGGAGCGCCTTTTGCGCAGCTTGAGATGAAAGCGCCCGGATTGGAATCCGTGGTTTACGGCGAGTATGAGTACAGGGCACAGAGGGGAGACGGAAGCGCCGGTTTTACGGCAAGGACAGCATTTATTATACGAAGGCTTATAAACGCGGGCAGCCTTGAGCTGTCAGCAGGCGCAGAGGCGCCGGTCTATTACAGGAGCGCGGAGAGCGGGGAAGTAATCGGGCTTGAGTATGTCACATACGCGCATTTCAACGCGTATCTGAGGGCGTTTCAGTTGAGAGCAGGGCTGTGGAACCCGGTATCAGTATATTTTGAGGATGTATTCTTAAGGTTCGGGTATGGAAACGAGTTCACCGGCATCTACACGGCCGCAAGATACGGAGCGGGTGTTCATATAGAAAGCAAGGCCGCGTTCCACGTGCCGGTTAACTGGGGATATGAGGTTGAGGTGATAATGGTAAACGGCTCATTCGCCGGAGTTACGCACGGTTTTTTTGTAAAGACCCCGCTGATGTGGTAAGGGGGAATGAAGACAATTTACATTTTCATTTCCATTAAAAAACAGACTATTCCAAATTCCTGTTAACACATCATTGCTTGGCTTTGACTATAAAATATCAAGTATACAATACAAAATTCTGTTTATTCCGTTGTTGCGAATACACCGGGCCCTGGCTCTGAACCGCTTTGGTACAGGGTTCCGGCCGCCGCAGCCCCGTATTATTTCACCTACGGGACGCAGCATGGGGCTGCTTTCGCCTTTGTTTGACTTCGGCGAACAAGTTGGCGGAGGAGGCCGGCGCGGGGATTTTTATAACAGCACGATTTTGTCTGCTGAAAGTAGACGAAATCGTTTTAAAATAAAGCATTCTTGTCCAAAATACCGTTTGTGATTGGTTTTTAAATGTAGGGGTGATTCATCCTTCGACTTTGCCATTCGACAGGCTCATGGCCCTGAGTGAAATCGAGGGGCTCAGAACAGGTGAATCACCCATTAAATATGGGCGGTGAATATTCTCTGCCACGGGGTTAAGGTCAAGATAAAGGATAATCTGGCGATAGGCAGCGCGGTTTGGTTTTAACTATACAATATAAACTTCTGCCTTATATCTCCCGCTTTGATGCGCCTGTTTTGATATTGAAAAAAAACGATATAACCCCTATAATATCTTTAATTAAATACTTGTGAGCGGGAAGGGAAATGCATAGCGATAACAGGTTTTTTACAAATGAGGCCGGATCCGGTTTAAAGAGGGATATATCAGGAAAAAAGCAGAATTGTTTGCTGCTCGGGCGATGATATGAAATATTCGGATATAAAAGAACTGTATTACATTTGCCACATAGACAATCTTGCGTCCATTTTTAAAGAGGGGATTTTGTGCCATACGAAAGCCCGGGAACTAAAATATAAGGACGTATCGATGCGTGAGGTGCAGGTAAAAAGGGAAATTAAAACGGTTCCGGGAGGAATGAACCTGCATAATTACGCAAATCTGTATTTTGACGCGAGAAATCCCATGCTCAGAAAACGGCTTGACGCTGATGAAATACTCTGCGTTCTGGCCGTAAATAAACAGGTTATGAAGCAACAAGGCGCTATTGTAACGGACGGGAATGCGGCCAGCGGTTATACCCGGTTTTATCCAAGCCCGGAAGGAGCGGATTTTCTTGACGCGGATTTGATATTCGCAAAATACTGGAAGGACAGCAAAGATGACAAAATTACCCAATTTGTCAAGAAGAGGATGAAATGCGCCGAAGTGCTTATACCGTATAAAATAGCACAGGGGAATATAATGCGTGTTTATGTCTCGAATGAGCAGACGAAAGGAAAGATTGTTAATGAAAAAATCCCTGGAGATGTTATAATAAATAAATATTTATTCTTTCAAGAAGGTGAAGCATGATAACGGTGCGAATGGGCAATATATTCGAATCAAAAAAGCAGACACTGACAAACACGGTTAATTGCGTCGGGGTTATGGGAAAAGGCATTGCCCTTGAGTTTAAAAATAAATTCCCCGATATGTTTAAGGATTATGAAAAACGCTGTAAAGCGGGGGACGTGAAACCCGGAAGGCCGTATCTTTACAAAACGTTAATCGGCCACTGGATATTGAATTTCCCGACAAAAGACCACTGGCGTTCGCTTGCCAATCTTAACAGTATTATACAGGGGCTTGAGTATTTAAAAAACAATTACAAGCCATGGGGTATTACCTCCATTGCCCTGCCGCCTCTTGGCTGCGGCAACGGGCAGCTTGAATGGCGGGTTGTCGGGCCGACAATTTACAGGCACATAAAAAATTTGGACATAGATGTTGAATTGTACGCGCCTTATAATACCCCGCACGAAGAGATGCAGGAAAGCTTTCTTGACGTACCGGGCGGCAGCATGCGGGAAATGCCGGAGCCCGAATTTCTAAAACCGGGCCTTATTGCTCTTGTCGAAATTCTTGACAGGATAGAAAAACAGCCGTTTCATTTTCCCGTGGGCAGGACTATATTTCAAAAGATAGCGTATATAGCGACAGAACAAGGAATAGACACCGGGCTGGTATACGCTAAATCAAGTTTTGGGCCTTATTCGGCAGGGCTGAAAGAAGCGCAGACAAAACTGCTTAATCATGGGCTATTGACGGAAGAGAGGCGGGGGAGTTTTTTTATTATTAGAGTAGGAGGAACGTTTAAAGACGCTAAAAAGTCTTATGGCAGCCAATTGGCGGCGTGGGATAAAATTATTGATAAAGTGGTGGATCTGTTTGTGCGTGTAACCACGCATCAGGCGGAAATAGCGGCAACCGTCATATTTGCGGCAAAGCTCGCCGCTTCTTCAAAAAATGAGATAAGCGAAATGGACGTGCTGCGGGAGGTGCGTGAATGGAAAGAGAGGCGCAGGCCAAAGCTTGAAGACGCCGAGCTGGCAAACGCCATAAGAAATCTTAACGCGCTTGGATGGCTTCAGGCAAAACCAAGCGATGAACTTCCGCTGCCAGTGGACGAATTAGCCGGCGTATAAGTATAAAATTTTTGGTTTAAAATAATGAAAAAATTGGAGTGGTTATGCCGGGAAAAAGACAGAGGTTGATGAATTTATTTTTTTGAACAAAGCTTATGAGGGGGAGATGCTGTGAGAAACGGAACATGGGTTTATACCGGTGGGAAAAGGAAAAGCGCGCAAAAAAAATACAAGCCGAAAAGGATATTACAATTTAAGATTGCTCTCAAAGGCATAGAGCCTGCGATATGGCGGCGCATCCGGGTCGGCGATGACATGAATCTGCGCACTTTTGCCGTGGCGCTGCTGCTTGCTATGGGATGGAAAAACAGCCATTTGCACGAGTTTGTCATAGGAGGAAAGCATTATGGCATGATGACCGAAGAAGCCGAAGACATGCTTGACGAGATGCCCATGGAGGACGAAACAAAATATGGATTAAAGGATTTAAGCGAAAAACACCTGAAAAAATTCGTTTTTCTCTATGATTTTGGCGATGGATGGCAACATGATGTTGTATTTGAGGGCGTTTTTCAGCCTGAACCCCGCGTTTTTTATCCCGGTTGCATAGACGGCGCGCGTAACTGCCCGCCCGAAGACTGCGGCGGGACAGGCGGATACCGCGAACTGGCTGAAAAATTAAAAAAACCGGATGACGAAGAGTATGAGGAATTAATAGAGTGGCTGGGCGGTAAATACGATACCGAATTTTTTGACTTGAGTGTTATAAATTCAACGCTTAAAAAAACCGATGCGTATGAAAGATATGGATTTGAACACGATGAAAGCGCGGGGGACGTTATTTTTGAAGATGAGTATGTGAATTGCGGGATAGGAACGGCTGTGGCCGGAAAATTCCATGAAAATAAAACCGGGGTTTCATCCAAAAAGCGGCGCTCTGGAAAGCGGACGGCCAAAAAGAAGCAGGCATCAAACCCCATGTCCATATGGGATAACTTGAAAGAGGGGCATAAAAGGCTCATCTTAGATTCTGTTTATTGCGTGAAATGCACGGGTGCAACCACGATAAAGGATTATACATTTCATCCGGAGGGTAAATGTCTTGTAATCCGTGGCAAGTGTTTAAAATGCGGGCATGAGGCGGCGAGGGTGCTGGAGGGGGAATAGCACCATTTGGCAATAAAACGAAAGAGCGGGGCGGATGAGGTTTAGGGCATGTAATAAATCAGTTTTTAAATGACAACCCAACACCCCGTCTTCTTATAATGATTTTGCGGAATTCTGGGATTTTGTGGTATAATATTATTAACCAAGCAAGGCGAGGGAAAAGCCGGGTTTTTTAAGGAGGTTTGCTATGGAGAAAAAAGAGGGAAGCAATACGATTAAACCCACGATAGTGGGTGTGAGGCCGCCTGAGGATAAGGTTGATTTTATCAGAAGGCCCATAGGCATCGAAATCCTGCTAAAAAAAGCCTCTGTTGACCCGGTGTTCAGGGAAAAACTCATAAAGGAAAGAGGCGCTGCTGCCGAAGCCATAGCTATGATGCTTGACCCGTCCGAAGAAGCGGTACTCTCATCCATATCAGAGGAACAGCTCGGAAAGATGATTGATAACAGCGGTGTGAGCAGTGAGCAGCGGCCCGCCTTTGAAAAATACACGGCAGCATTAATGATCGCGGTGTTTGGGGCTTACTCCTGTGTTTGCCGCGGGTTGCAGCGCGAAAAGGGGACCTTCTGATCCGGTAAATGAGTTTACTGCGACACCTACAAGGACAGCAGAGGCCGGCCCGACTGCCGAGGAAACAGCAACGTCAACCGCGGAGATTGTGGCCCACTCTGCCACCGTGACAAGTACCCTTACAATGACGCCTGTCGGGATATTGACTGAGACGCCGACTCCAACCGGCCAGATTGTTGTCGGTACTCTGACTGATACGCCGACCCCTACGGTTACATCCACTCCTGTTGTCGCGACGAAGACGTGGACGGCTGTGCCGGCAGGAGTACTGGCAACTTCCACACCTACCCCTACGGTTACATCCACCCCTGTTGTGTTGACACAGACGCCTTCTGCCACGTCAGTCGGGTCGATGGCGACTCCCACGCCGACGCCGACCGCTACGCCGGAATAGAGCGGAGGGGAAATGGCCGACGTCACGCTTATAAACCTCAATATGCTTTACCTGCGCTACCGCGCCTTTGTCGAGCGCGAAGTTCATACCCCGCTCGGATGCCTTTACCTTATTTCAGCGCTTGAGCAGAACGGAATATCCGTTGATTTCAGGGATTACCAGCTCAATGAATACGCGGACCCGTTTCTTTCCGAAAATTTTCTTGATTTCATAAAAGGCTCGGCGGATATAATCGGTTTCTCCTGCATGGCAAATCTCCTGCCATTTACGCTGCTTATGATGAAGGCCGTCAGGGAAAAGTATCCTGAAAAGACGCTCGTACTCGGCGGAGTCGGGCCAAAGGCTGTCGAGCGGAAAATAATGGAGAGATTTGATTATGTCGATATTATAGGAAAGGGTGAGGGCGAGATTTATGTGCCGGAACTGATTAAGGCGCTTAAAGAAGGATGCCGGCTTTCGGGGGTTCCCGGCATCTTCTACAGGGAATCGGGCATGATTAAGGAAAACCCGAGGCCGGAAAGGATATCGTCGCTTGACGAACTGCCGCTTCCCGCGTTTGGCCGCATAGACCTGCGCAGATACAAGGGTTATAATGTCCTGACATCGAGGGGGTGCATATACAAGTGCACATTCTGCTCTGTCGCGCCGGTATGGGATCACACCGCGTATTTTCGCTCAAGCGCTTCAATAATAGACGAGATGGCAGTTCTTCACGGGAAGACAGGGCAGGAGATGTTTCTTTTTCAGGACGAGTTTTTTCTTTCCGGAAAGGAGCGCGCCAAAGAGTTCTGCCTTGCGCTGAAGAAAAGGCGGCTTGGGCTGAAGTGGAAGGCGTTCGGAAGGATAAACCTCGTGGATGAGGAGTTGATGGAGATGATGGCGGACGCGGGATGTATTGAGCTGCGTTTCGGCGTTGAGTCGGGTTCAAACAGGATTTTAAGGGAGGTCCGCAAGGAGTTTTCCGCTGCTGATGTCATAGATGTGGTGCCGAAGGCTGCGAAAATATTCCCAAGGACGGACGCCTTTTATGTCTGGGGTTTCCCGTTTGAGTCCATGGCTGACTTTCACGAGTCTGTTTTCCAGATGGTGAGTTTCCGCTCAATGGGCGTGAGGATACTTCCATCGCTTCTTTGCTACCTGCCGCAGACCCAAATATATGAGGAGTGGAAGGAACGGGCCGAGTTTGAGTTTTTTCCGGAACTCATTCCCGAGTATGTGCTTACCGGGCATGAACTGTGCAGGTATCCGAATGTGGAGATGGATCCCAAATATTCCGGCATATTCGGGTTCATAAGGGAAAATCCGGACATATTCACCGGCTTCTTTCTTACCGATATAAAGGGGAACGTGCTGCCAAAACTCGGGGTTATGAAGAAATTCGGGTTTTATCCGGATAACGCGGCAGAGGAAGGGACAGAATCCTGCGGCGCGCATTCCGCCAGGGTTCCCGGGGCATCGGCTGTAATAACAGGAACCGACACGCCGAACCGGTGTGATTAAGAGTGGATGAAACGGCCGGGCAGGCGGGTGATGGATATCATGGATTCGTGCAGGGACTGCGTCTTCATAACGCACACAGGGGAAGGTTACGCGAGGGCAAGGACAATGAACAAACTGCAGGACAATGACAGAAGCGGTGGGATTATGTGGTTCGCGACCGACAGGAAATCAAGGAAGGCGAAAGAGATAAAGGCCAACCCCCGTACAACCCTCTTTTTCACGCATGCAGGCACGCATGACCATGTCTGCGTGTTCGGCGTATCAGCAATAGCCGCGGAACCGGAGGTAAAAGAGCGGTTCTGGAAAGACGAGTGGAGCAGGTACTGGAAGGGAGGGCCGCAGGACCCTGATTATGTCCTGGTTAAATTTATTCCGGAAAAAGGCGAGTTTTTCTTTAATGAAGAGGCGCAAACAGGGGTGATTGATTTTAAGGCAGGCAGGGAAGCCGGTTAAAATTTTGAATCTGTAATCTGCAGGTGAGCCGCGGATCTGTTTTAACTATAAAATATCAAATACAAATCATCTACAAGTTTCATTCCTTAAAGTTGATGTTGAAAAAAAGCGATAAAACGCCTATAATATCAATTACAAATACTTGTGAACGGGAAGGTATATGAACAGCGATAACAGATTTTTCACAAACGAACCTGGCGCTGATTTACTGGGCAGGTTTAAAAGGGTTCTTGAAGATGCCCGTTTTTTTGACGTAATTGTGGGTTATTTTCGCGCGAGCGGATATCACCTTCTTCAGGATCCCATTGAAAAAATCGAGAAGACAAGAATCCTTGTCGGGTTAAACCTTGACAATGAACTTTACGAGGCGGTTGTCTGCGGTAATGAAGGGCAGCAGAGGATTGATTTTGAACCGTCCGCAAAGATTAAAAATGAATATGCCGAGAAAACAAAAAAGGAAATTGAAACATCGCCTGATTCAGTTGAGGTGGAAAAGGGAATAAAACGCCTTATTGCGATGCTGAAGGAAAAACGCGTGGAATTAAGGGCGCACCCTTCAAGGAATATACACGCAAAGGTCTATATAATACGTTATAAGCAGGATGACAGGGAGTTTGGAACGCTGATAACCGGTTCCAGTAATTTTTCCAAAGCAGGGCTTGTCGCGAATCACGAATTTAACGTTCAGTTAAAGGACAGGCCCGATATTGAATATGGGCTGGCAAAGTTTGAGGAATTGTGGAAGCAGTCGTGTGATGTAAGCGCTGACTTTATAAATACGGCCGAGCGGAATACGTGGCTAAATGAAGCCATAACACCATATGAGTTGTATTTAAAAGTTCTTTATGAGTATTTTGAGGAGGATATAAACCTTCAGTCCTTTGAGCCGGATCTTCCTGGCGGTTTTTTAAACCTTGAGTACCAGAAGCAGGCGGTTGCATCCGCTTATAAAATTCTTGAGGCGTATAACGGCGTGTTTTTGGCGGATGTTGTAGGATTGGGCAAAACATATATATCTGCCATGCTGGCGCAGCAGCTTGAAGGCAATAAGGTTGTAATTTGCCCCCCGGTTCTTATTCCCTACTGGAAACAGACATTTCACGATTTTGGCATAAAAAAATATGAGGTTCATTCCCTGGGAAAGATAAAGGAAATAAACAGGGAAAAGGCGGATTATATTTTTATTGACGAGGCGCACAGGTTCAGGAACGAGATAACCCAAAATTACGCGCTTCTACAGGAGTTGTGTTTCGGGAAAAAAGTGATACTTGTCACAGCCACGCCTTTTAACAACAAGTTTGAGGACATATTATCGCAGTTGAAACTTTTTCAGCCCTCAAAGAAAAGTACCCTTCCGGGAATTCCCGACCTTGAGGCGTTTTTTGCGGGCTTAAAGAAGCGGCGGGACGCGGTTCTTGACGGTATAAAGAAGGGTGGAAAAAAAGACGCGATAAGGGAGGCGATAAAAGCCATGGCTGTTGAGGTGAGGGAGAAGGTGTTGAAATATGTTATGGTGAGGCGGACAAGAAAGGAAATAATAGAATATTTTTCCGATGACATAAAAAAACAGGGGCTGTCCTTCCCTGAGGTAAAACAGCCGGAGAGGCTTATATACAGGTTTGACGCGGAAACATCACGGGTGTTCGGGAAGACGCTTGAACTGCTGAAGAGATTCAATTACTCAAGGTATGTGCCGTATATGTACCTTAAAGCCGGGGTTACGCAGTTTGATTTGCAGCAGCAGATAAATATCAGGGCATTTATGAAAGAGATGCTTGTAAAGCGGCTTGAAAGCAGTTTTTATGCATTTAAGATGACTCTGCGGCGGTTTATTGATTCTTATGAAAAGTTTCTGGGGATGTTCGGGAAGGGCACTGTTCTTATAGGAAAAAAAGCGGATGTTTACGAACTGCTTGAGGATGATGACGAAGAGGCGCTGTTGCGTGCTATTGAGGAAAAAGGAGTAAAAAGGTTCAAGGCATCGGATTTTAAGGAAGAATATAGTCCGCTGCTGGAAGCGGATCTGAAACTGCTTAAAGGTATTGAAAATCTCTGGCAGGGAATAGCCATTGACCCAAAAGTGGAGGAGTTCCTTGATGCGCTGGAAAGTAAAACATTAAAAGGCAAAAAGATGATTATATTTACGGAATCAAGGGAAACAGGGCTCTTCCTATACAAAAGAATGAGTACGATATACGGAAGCAGTGTTATGTTTTATTCAAGCATTGACGGCATGCATGACAATATAAAGCATGAGGTAAAAACAGCAAGGGAAATAATCAGGGCCAATTTTGACCCGAATAATGACAAAAAAGAGGAAAAAATAAAATACCTGATAACCACCGATGTGCTCTCTGAAGGGATAAACCTGCACAGCGCGAATATAGTTGTCAACTATGACCTGCCATGGAACCCGACAAAAATACTTCAGCGCGTCGGCCGCGTGAACAGGGTAGGCAGCGGCCACAATGAAATATACATATACAATTTTTTCCCTACGGACGAATCGGAAAAGGAAATCGGGCTTGAGCAGACAATAAAAGCAAAGATTCAGGCATTTCACGACACGCTCGGTGATGACGCTAAATACCTGACTGAAGAAGAGGAGGTCGGCTCGCATTCCCTGTTTGGCGATTATATATACAGAAAGCTTAATAATACGGATACGTATACAGGCGAGGCAGGAGAGGAAGAGTCAGAGCTTCCATACCTTGCCGCTATCAGGGATATACAGGTAAAAAATCCGGAATTGTTTGACAGGGTAAAGCGGCTCCCCAAAAAGGCGAGGAGCGCGAGAAAAAGCGCCCCTGCGGACAAACCCGCGCTTGTTACCTTTTTCAGAAAAGGGAAACTTAAAAAGTTCTTTATTGCGTCGGCCGGAAGCGCGAAAGAGCTCGTGTTTATGGAGGCGATTAAGCGGTTTAAATGTGAAAAAGCAGAAAAGCGAGGGGTAATAGGGGATGATTATTATACATTACTTGAGACGAACAAAGATGGTTTTGACACCGCAGTTTTTCAGGGTTATGAGGCAGAGGTAAATTACGCGCCAAGGTCAAACGAGCATCAGGTGATGAAGTATTTAAAGGCCGTTATCAATACGGCGGGCGCCTCATTCACCAACGCGGATGAGGAGTATATACAGGCGGTTTTATTCTCAATAGAGCGGGGCGTAATACCGCGGAAGACATTGCAGGAGTTAAAGCGCTTGTTGTATAAGGAAAAGGACCCGTTTAAAGCGCTGCATATCCTTAAAAAGCACATCAAAGAATACATGCTTGAGCAGGGAAGCACGTCATCCCGCTCAACAGCCGCAAGGGAAATTATTCTTTCAGGGTATTTTGGAAAGTAGGCCCGGGTAATAAAACATCACTGACTTTTTAGGCGGGACATGAACAAGGAACAGGCACAAAAGCTGATACAGGATACATTTGAACAGCCCTATGACGAAGGGCGGTTTTTATATTTTTGTAAAGAACTGTTAAATAATCTTGACACAGCAAAAAGATTTGATAAGCCGCTGGCAGGCGCATATATAAAAGAGGCGTTCAGGGGTTATATACAAAATTATAAGCGCATAGGCCAGTACATAACCCCGGCTCCGGAAGAAAAGGTTATTGATATTCTGGTTGTCCGCCTGGGAAAAGAATCGTCGCTTGAGCGCGCGCGGACAATGCAAAGAAACTTTATCGCGGATTATTTAAAGGCAAGAGGATTTAAACACGCCGCGCTTGTGGCTTTCTATACAGACAATCCCTCTGATTGGCGTTTTTCGCTTATAAGCATGAATTATCGGTTTGATACGGCAGAGAAAGGAAAGCTGACAGTAAAAGAGGAATTGACGCCCGCGCGGAGATATTCGTTTCTTGTTGGAGAGAATGAGCCCAATTACACAGCGAAAAAACAGCTCTTGCCCATACTTGAAAACAATGAGAATAATCCCGCGCTGAAAGGGCTTGAGGAAGCGTTCAGCGTTGAACGCGTCACCGAGGAATTCTTCAAAGATTATCAGAGAATCTTTTTTAAGATACGGAATTATGCCCATAAAAACGGTCTTGATATAAAATACGCGCATGAATTCAGCCAGCAGTTCCTGACACGCCTTATGTTTATCTATTTTGTGGATAAAAAGGGGTGGCTGCGTGATACTCCAAAATTCATGAGGTGGTATTATGAGGCTTATAAAAAAACAGGGGAAAAGGACAGATTTTATGACAAGTGGTTGAAGGTATTGTTTTTTGAGGCGTTTAATAAACGGTTCGGAAAAAACGGATATATGCCCGATGATGTGAATGTTTTCCTGAGAAACGCGCCATACCTTAACGGCGGGCTTTTTAAGCGAAATAGAATAGACGAATCATTTAAGGGAGTCATAAGTGACCGTATAATTGAAGACATGCTCGGGTTTTTAAACACATATAATTTCACTATAAAAGAAGATATGCCGCTTGATCTTGAGGTGGCTGTTGACCCGCAGATGATAGGGTATGTGTATGAATCGCTCGCCAATGTGGCTGAGGAAATATATGAGCGTCAGGATTTGGGCATTTTTTATACGCCGAAAGTGGAAGTTGATTTTATGTGCAGGCGCTCATTGGCCGAATATCTTGTGGGAAAAACCGGGCTTGAAAAGGGCTATATTTACAAATATATTTTTGAACCGGACAAAAAAGAGATGATAAAAAAGATGGATGAGGAAACCGCTGAAAGATTGAAAAACGCGCTTGATGAGGTGGCGGTTGTTGACCCTGCCTGCGGAAGCGGAGTTTTTCTGGTCGGCATGCTGAATATTATCGTGGAGCTTATCAGGCCTCTTTTACTGAAGCTTGGAAGGGATATGACTGATTACCAGTTAAAACGCAGTATAATAGCGCGCTCGCTTTACGGTGTGGATGTAATGCCGTGGGCGGTCCACTCCGCCGAGCTGCGGCTGTGGCTTGCCTTGATGATAGAGTCGGATTTGCAGCGGGGTGATTTGCAGTTAACGCCGCTTCTGCCGAATTTAAACTTAAAACTCAGGGTGGGTGATTCGCTTGTTGAAGAAATTGGCGGGGTGTGCCTGAATCTGCGAAATATGCAGATGTCGCCGGCTTTAAAGAAAAAACTGACCGGGCTAAAGCGGGAAAAAGAAAAATTTTATCACAATGACCCGACAGCGGAGTTTAAGACAGAAGAAGCGGTAATACAGGAGGAAATCAGGATTTTTGACAAACTTATAGCCGAGCAGATAGAAGGGCTTAACAACGAGCTAAAGAAAACCGGGACGGATAAAGGTGAGCAGGTAAAACTTTTTGAGACGGGAAGCGAGCAAGAGGAGTTGTTTAGCAAAGAAGAGCTGAAAAAGAATATAGAGGAAAAAAAGCAAAGAATAAAGCAAAAAATAAAGTCGTATTCTGAGATAAAAACGGCATTAAAAGAGAACAAGCCGTTTATATGGGAGATTGATTTCGCCGAAATATTCGGGGAAAAGGGCGGTTTTGATATAGTGATAGGCAATCCGCCGTATGTGCGCCAGGAAAAGATTGCTCCGCCCAATAAACTGCTGAGAGAAGTGACAGCCGCTGATAAGAAAGAATATAAGGAAAAACTCCTCGTTTCTGTAAAAAATCACTATCCGCATTTGAAGGGGATAGACAAAAAGAGTGATTTATATGTTTACTTTTACTTTCACGGTCTTTCGCTGCTTAATAAAACAGGAATTTTTTGTTTCATAACATCAAATTCATGGCTGGATGTGGGATACGGCGCGGAATTACAGGAATTCCTGCTTAAAAATGTGCCGGTTCTGGCGATTTATGACAATCAGGCCAAGAGGAGTTTCGCGCATGCGGATGTAAATACGGTAATATCCCTGTTTGGGGCGCCTGAAAAAACACGGAAAGGCGCGGAAACGGCCGCTCTTGAGAATACCGCAAAGTTTGTGATGTTTAAAAAGCCGTTTGAGGAGGTAATAAACAGGGAAAATCTGCTTATGATTGATGATGCCGTAGAAGTGGCCAATACGGAATTTTTCAGAGTTTTCCCGAAAAAACAGTCGGATCTGCTTGCCGAGGGGTGGGAGTTTCCTGAAGATGGGGACGAGGAGGTAAAGAAGGGGTTCGGGTTTAATATTGGGAAATACACGGGGAATAAGTGGGGCGGGAAATACCTGCGCGCACCCGATATATATTTTAAGATACTTGAGAAGGGGAAAGGGAAATTAGTCCGGCTGGGTGATATTGCAGAAGTGAGAAGAGGGTTTACTACTGGGGTAAATGAGTTTTTCTATCTTGAGCCCACAGGCAGAAAAGCCAAGAAGGGCTGTTTGCATGTTAAAAATTCAGCGGGATGGGAAGGTGAGATTGAGGAGGAGTTTTTGAAGCCGGTAATCAAAAGCCCACGTGAATGCAAGTCAATAAAAATGGATTATAGTGGATTGAAACATAGGATATTTATTTGTGAAAGAGAAAAAAAAGAATTAAAAAAAACCAATGCCTGGCAATACATAAATTGGGGAGAAAAGCAGAAGTATAATAGTCGGCCAAGCAGTGCGAGCAGGGCATGCTGGTGGTCTATTAAAAACAGGGATTTTTGCACAGGTGTTTTTCCTTGTGGGATAGGTGATAGTTACAAGGTTTACTTAAATAACAAGGTTTTAGTCGACAAAAGGCTTTATGAGATATATACAAAAGAAAAAGATATCGTGTTTTTGTTAAATGCGACAATATCTCTTTTATTTCTTGAAATAGGAGCAAGAACAGGCCTTGGAGATGGTTTGATGGATTTGACCGTATATGAAGTGCAGGATGTTTTTATTTTGCCGCTTGAAAAACTTAAAATTGACAAGAAAATGCTTTCACGCCCAATCATGTCTGTTTTTGAAGAATGCGGTATTGATAAGGAAAAAGAGATCAGCGGACAGAAACCGAAACCAATGCCTGACCGCAAAGAACTTGATGATATTGTCTTTGATGCGCTTGGGCTGACGGGAGAGGAGCGGGATGAGGTCTATCGCGCTGTCTGCCGGCTTGTCAAAAACCGCCTTGAAAAAGCGGGAAGCGTGTAGATGAATAAAATATTAAAAGTTTTAGCAGCGATTATATCCCCTGCAATTGTCGTCTATTTGTTGTGGTATTATTTTTATATAAATCAAAATATTTATTTTTTACTTGTGGGGATATTATTTTCAATAATAGGCGCAATAATGGTAACTATTTTTCAGGATTTTTTCAAAAAAGAATCTCAAAAAAAACAAAGACGGAATTTATTAACTGACCTTATTATTGAGTGCAAATGGAATCTGCGGGAAATTGAAGGTGTTGAGAATAGAATTGAGGAATGGGAACTTTTAAGGAAGAAAAATGAGGAAAAGTCTTTATCAGAGGAGGAAGCTTACAAGCTTTCGCGCATAAATCCTTATTGGTGCAAGTGCTACGAAGGCAATATTAGAAAATTTGAGAATCTTTACCACGATAAGTATTTTGTTTTTACGGAAGAGAACAGAGAGCGGTTTCATGAGTATATGAAAGCCTTCTTTGATTATATCAAAAATAGCGAGTATTATCTTAGCGATGCTGTAAAGCGGGAAAGTATAAAAAATGAAATTGTCAGGTTTAAGAAACTAATAGAAACAGCCCGAAAGAACGATAATGATTTTTCTTTTAATGATGGCAGTAAATAGGAACAGGGTTCATGAACGATTATGAACAAGTTAGGCCGCATGTTGTCATTTTGGGGGCCGGAGCAAGCAGGGCTGCTTACGGGAATGCACTGCCTTTAATGGACGATATCGTTGAGATTATCGGGCTGTGCGAAGTCTTTAAGAAGTATCATTTTGCCCCGTCGTCCAAAAACTTGGAAGAGATATATTTGGAAATACCAGAATCTCTTAGGGATATGCTATTAAAAGAAGTAGAGAAAAAAATTTACGATTATTTTAATGATTTTGATTTACCTGATACCGTTACATTATATGATAAGCTTATTCTATCACTGCGTCCAAAAGATGTAATCGCATCCTTTAACTGGGACCCTTTGCTCCTGAGCGCATTAAGGAGAAATGCTGCTGTCTGCCCGAGAATGCTGCCAAAAGTATTATTTTTACATGGAAATACAGGTACAGGCGTGTGTCTTAAGGATAAAAGGAAAGGTTATATCAAAACTTTGTGTGAGGCGTGTCATGCGCCGCTATCTCCCGTAAAACTGCTTTATCCGGTCAAGGAAAAAGATTATACTTCGGATTCGTTTATACGGGGTGAATGGAGTGCTTTTGAAAATGCTATTAAAGACGCTCATTTTGTTACCATATTTGGTTACAGCGCCCCAAAATCAGATGTAGAAGCCGTTGGAATAATGGAGCAGGCTTGGAGGAAAAATGCCGTGCGTGGTATTGCACAAATAGAAATTATTGATATAAAGGATAAAGAAGTACTCGGCAGGGAATGGGGGTTATTCATTCGCGACAATGGAAAAATAATTAACAGGTATTATGATTTTTTCAGGGAATTCTCTGATAGTTGGATCGGATTATATCCGCGCAGGACATGTGAGGCGCTAATAGCGGCGCAAATTATGAACAACCCTATAAAACGGCGCGCTTTGAGAGACACGGAGGTTTTAAGTGAATTACAGGAAGATGCGTTAAAACTTGAAAACGAAAGAAATGAAAACAATATAAGGTAAAGCTTGAGAAAATTATGAAGAGCAAAGAGGCGCCCGGCGGGGCGGGTTTCGGCAGGTGTGGGCGCTTGAATCGGTTCCGCCGGAATTATTGTGAAATTGTCTGCTGAAATTTTTTACGCGAAGATGCTTGCAAAGCCGGAAAGGTTGCTGTATACTTTAATCAGACAGTGAGAAGGAGAGTGTATAATGATACAATTCAAATTTGAACCTCAGAAAATTATTCAAATAGTTGAGTTTTTATTGGCGCGCAACTCGTTTTCTTTAAATTACACGAAGATGATAAAGCTGCTTTATATAGCCGACAGAGAAGCGTTAATCCGGCATGATATAGTCATCACCGGGGACAAATATTGTTCAATGAAAAACGGCCCGGTTTTGAGCGGCGTATTAGATCTTGTGAGCGGCAGATACATTAATCAGGAAGTTCAGCAG
>OMKS01000811.1_pt1 | contig 28973 bp, 22 predicted proteins | sample 1674721 | NCBI WGS metagenome assembly OMKS01 (sample SAMN06264996, study PRJEB25208) | sediment metagenome | isolation source: hot spring sediment | place: USA: California | collected 2014-09-02 | reverse complement strand
CCATTATGGCGCTTTCTAAATCCCTTAGAGAAGATGCACACTTCTAAAGTCCAATTTCGAAACAATGACACTGTCGAGGGCGATATAATTTGCTTGCGAAGCTATCGGAAAATCCGCAAATTGTAGCATGTTTTTCGAAATTAACAGAACTGACGACACTGCCCGTGCGGGAACTCTGAAGACTGCACACGCCGAAATCCCCACACCGGTATTTATGCCGGTTGGCACGCGCGGCACGGTGAAAACCCTCGAAACGCGCGACCTCACAGCTGAGGATTACAGGATAATCCTTAACAACATGTATCACTTGTTTTTACGGCCGGGGGTCGAGCTTATCGAGGAGGCAGGCGGCCTGCATAACTTCACCGGCTGGAACCGCGCTATACTTACAGATAGCGGCGGCTTTCAGATATTTTCGATGACAGATTTGACAAAGGTCACGGAAGAGGGCGTTCGATTCCAGAGCCACCTCGATGGGAGCTATCACTTCTTCTCGCCCGAACGCGCAACAGAGGTGCAATATCGCATGCGCCCCGATATTTTCATGGCGTTTGATGAGTGCCTCGGGTATCCATCGACATCCAGCGACATCGCTCGCTCTGTGGAGCTGACGCTCAATTGGGCGCGCCGATGCAAGGATGAATGGCTTCGCCGAGCCGAAGCCGACAACAGCGCGGAATCTTCGCCGGCGCTATTCGGCATCGTGCAGGGCGGCGTGGATGCGGAACTTCGCAAGTTTTCGGCGGGGAAGACCGTGGAAATCGGCTTCCCCGGATATGCTATCGGAGGGCTTTCCGTTGGCGAGCCAAAATCGCTGATGTGGCCGGCGATTGATGCTTGCATCCCAGAGTTGTCGCACGAACGGCCGCGATACCTCATGGGCGTAGGCACTCCGGCGGACATTGTCGAGGCGGTGGCTCGCGGAGTCGATATGTTCGATTGCGTGCTTCCCACACGCAACGCCCGTAAAGCTACGGTTTTCACTTCGCGCGGGAAACTCTCGCTTAAGGCGGCGTATTTTGCCAAAGATGAATCCCCCATCGACCCGGAATGCGATTGTTACACCTGTCAGAACTACTCTCGTGCGTTCCTTCGGCACCTATTTTCGGTGGGCGAAATCACCGCGATGCGCCTCGCAACGATTCATACATTACATTACTATAAAACTCTGCTCGACCAGATCCGTCTGTCCATTTTAGCCGGAAATTTCACGCAGTTCCGCGAGGATTTTCACGCGAAATTCAGAGATGAGCTGATACGAGGATAGGGGCACTTCGCCGAACCGCCCCACTCCGGCGCTGGCACGGAGGTTGCGGGAGCAACCTGCGCGCCAGCGCCCCCCTACATCCGTCCCGCCTTGATGAGATTCGTCGATGAGCCTGAGTTGAAGGGAAAGCCCGCCGTCACGATATAGTGCTCGCCTTTTCCGATAAGCCCGTCGCGGGCGGCGGTTTCGAGCGACATCTCGATGAGTTCCTCGAAATCCTCGATTTGCGTGATTTTGACTGGAATAACGCCCCAGAACGAGCCGAGCCGGTTGAATGTGTCCTCGCGGTGGGTTAGGGCAAATATCATCGCCTCGGGACGATAGCACGATATGACTTTCGCGGTGAATCCGCTACTCGTGGGGCAAAGTATTATCGGCGCTGATAGTGTTTGCGAGAGGCTCGCCGCCGAGCCTGAAACGGCCATAGCGACGGCGTTTTCCGGCGGAATTTCTTCTTTTTTGAAACGGCGCAGGAAGTGATAGTTGCGTTCGGTCTCGATTGCAATTCGCGCCATGGTCTCGAGCGCCTCGACGGGGTGTTCGCCGACTGCGGTTTCTTCCGAGAGCATGAGCATATCCGCGCCGTCGAGGATGGCGTTGGCTATGTCGGCGACCTCGGCGCGCGTTGGGCGAAGGTTTTGCGTCATCGAGGAGAGCATCTGCGTGGCGATAATCACCGGCTTAGCGCGGAAATTCGCCTCGTGGATTATGTGCTTTTGGATTCCGGGAACTTTTTCGAGAAGAACTTCGACGCCCAAATCGCCACGCGCCACAATAACGCCGTCCGATGCGTTGACTATCTCGTTGAGGCGCTCGACAGCCTCGTGCTTCTCAATCTTGACTATGAATGGGATGGGTTTATCGACCTCGTTAGCGATTTCTTTAAGCGGCAGTAGATCCTCCGCCGAGCGAACGAACGACGGCGACACGAAGTCAATGCCCAGCGAGACGCCGAGCCGGAAATGTTCGATATCCTTCTGCGTCACCGCCGGAACATTGAACGTGCCATCGGGATAGTTAATGCCCTTGCGCGATGTGAGCGTCCCGCCGATAAGCACCTCGCATTCGACTGCGGGCGGCTCAACGCGAAGGATTTTCACGACAATCGAGCCGTCGGCGAGGAAAAGCTCGTGCCCCTCGCGGACATCATCGGCGAAACCCTCGTGATTGACGGGCAATCGACGCCCATCGCTGATTTCGAGCGTCGAATCGAAGGTGATTTTATCGCCGGGCACGAGCGCGAGCGATGTCTCGCTTAAATCCCCGAGCCGGATTTTCTGCCCGCCCAAATCCTGCAGAATTCCTATCGGTGCGCGAAGTTCGCGCCGGATGGATTGTATCAGCGAGATAGTCTCGGCGTGCTCATCGACTGTGCCGTGCGAGAAGTTTAGGCGGAATGCGTTGGCACCGGCCTCGATGAGGCGGGTGAGCGTTTTGCTGTCGGATGACGCGGGGCCGATAGTTGCGATTATTTTTGTTCGTCTGCGATTGCTCATTTGATTTAATTTGAAGTTATATTTCGGTTTGAGAGAATACGGATTTTTCTCGGAAGTTCAACGGTTTTCGCTCATGCTGATTCTGCAAGTTGTATTCCGTGTGTCGTTGTTGCATCTATCGTTTTAGGGTGTTTCAAAAATAGACCCTGAACGACAAGAACCACATGTTCGGATAGCTTCCGAATTCGGACTCGACATGCGGGAAATCGATTCCGCCCTTGCCAAATCCGATATGCGCCCCCGCGGAGATATAGACATCCTGCGCGAAATTGTGCTCTATGCTCGGCGAGATGAGCGCGGAGTTGTCGCAGATGTTGTAGATAAGGCTCATGCTTCCTGTTAAAAGCGGGGTGAACTGGTAAAACGCGCCGGGGATAATGTAGTTCTGAGCATTCAGGAACACCCCGCCGCGCTGGAATGCCGACTTGGATGGGTTTTTCGTGTAGTTCCTCGGCGAGCACTCGCCCGCACCGCTGTAGTGATACTCCGCGAAGCCATAAAGTTTGCCGGTGAAGCTATAATCCGCGCCGGCCGTGAGACGGAAATAGCCATCGCCGTCGGAATCACTGCCGTCGGTGAAAAACTCGTGCGAGCCGAAATATCCGAACTCCAACCATGTCCCTGCGCCGCGAATCGCCCTCGCAATATCGACGCCCGCAAATGCAAACTCCCTCATGCCCACGAGAACCAGAGTCACATCGGTTTCGAGGGCATATAGCTTGAGATTTGCCCATCCCGCCGAGTTCTCCGCCTCGAAATCCTTTCCCGGCAAATATCCCGCGTCTATCTCGGACATCATCCCCAGCGGCACGCGAACTCGGAGGCCGTCAACTCCGGGGCGCTCCTCCACGTCCAGCGCATCGAAGGAGAACGGCGTCAAAATGTCCGTCGGATTGACGGTGCGGGCGCTTCCCCATGCCACCGCCTGCCTGCCTATGTCTATGTCGGCGAATGAAATACGCATCGATATCATCGCGCGGTCGAGGTTTTGCTTTATCGCGAAGCCCTCCCCTTCGTAATCCGCCGGCGATATCCGCGACGGGATGTCCGCGACGCGATAGTCGTTCAACTCTTGAGCTTGAAAAAAATTCATCCCCGCGCCGGTGTATTGCGGAATAAAATCGTATGAAGCGCGGACGCCCAGCCAATCAACCGGCGAGTATGAGGCTTTGAGGTTAAATCGATAATTCGCCGCACCTGTAAGCTCCGGCGTAGTTATTCCAAACGGTGCCTCGAATTTCGGCGGGTAAATCAACGCTGTGTAATTCTTGACATAGCCGCCCAAAGAAAAATCCCCGGCCATCGCCGAAAAAACGGCCATTGCGAATATTACACCGTTCAGCCGCCTCATCGCCGTCACCTGACCTCGTCGCGGGCGATAACGCCGTCGCGCATCGTAATCACCCGCTCCGCCCTGTCGATGACGATTTGGTCGTGCGTCGAGAACAGGAAGGTCATGCCGGTCTTTCGGTTTAGCTCGTGCATCATGTCGAGGAGTGCGCCGCTTGTTTTCGAGTCGAGGTTCGCGGTTGGCTCGTCGGCGAGGATAATCGACGGCTTGGCTACCATCGCGCGGGCGACGGCGACCCTCTGTTGCTGACCGCCGGAGAGCTTCGGCGGAAGCCTGTCCTCGAAGCCGCCAAGCCCGACTTCTTCAAGAATCTCCGCTACTCTGCTTTGGCGCTCCTCTTTCGGCACACCTTGAAGTAGCATGATGTATTCGATGTTCTCCTCGACGGTCAGCACGGGGATGAGGTTATATGCCTGAAAGATGAAGCCGATATTGTCCCTGCGGAAATCGGAGAGTTCCCTGCCGCTCATTTCGGATAGCGGCTTTCCGTCGAGCCAAATCTTGCCGGCAGTGGGCGTGTCGAGGCCGGAGATGAGATTGAGGAATGTCGTTTTGCCCGAGCCGGACGGCCCCACCAGCGCGCTGAACTCACCGCTCTTGATTGTTAAATCCACGCCGCGCACAGCCTCGACGGGCACGCCGTTCTCGTCATAAGTCTTCTTGACGTCCTCGGTGACGATGATTTTCTCGCTCATTTCTCTCCTTGGATTATTCTATGTTTTTGTTTTCAATCAGACGAGCCAAGCTCGTCCCATTGCCTTTACACATAGCAAGCCCCTTACATTGTCTTGCGCATCGCCTTCGATGGGGCTATCCGTGCGGCGTGAACAGCTGGATATATGCCGACAATTAGCGTAAATATAAACACGCCAACAGGATATATTATAAATTGATATAGCTTCATTACCGGATACAACTTCTCGCGCAGTGCAATGCCGCTGAACTCCATGCCCGAGAAGTCGAACCCGATGTGTGTCATCAAGGCAGTAATTGTAAAGCCGAGAGTTACCCCAAACACAATACCGACAATGGAAAGTGCGCCGGCCTCGAACATCAGCAATTTGGCCACTCCGATCGGCCTTGTTCCCAAAGCCCGCAGAACGCCAAGCTCAAACATACGCTCATACAACGCCATGAAAAGCGTGTTGAGAATCACGAAAATGACCACGCCCATGAGAATAACCGACATGGAGATTTTGCCGATAAGCATCATCTCGTCGATAGTGGCGATCTCCGGCATAATCTGAACCCAGCTCACGGCGACATTGCCGCCCTTGGAGAAGTCGCTCCAGAAGGCGGTAGTCGTGTCTCTGCTGTAATTCGTGTCCAGAAATTTCAGCACGATGGTGTGCGCTGTTTCGCCGATACCGAGTAGCCTTTGTGCAACATCAAGCCCGATAAAAACTGTGCCGGAGTTCATCGACCTGTCGCCGAAGTCGAAAATACCAGAAACGCGAAACAATTCCTGCGCAATGTCACCGGAGATAGCCTGTGCGGCGGACAGAACAATGCGGTCGCCAAGGCTGACGCCGAGTATCTCCGCAAGCTTAGTGCCGATGATTGCATCGCGCGTGTTATCGCCGGTGAGATACTCGCCCTCGACCATCACCTCGTCGAGAATGGACATCTTGCGCTCGGTCTCGGGGACAATGCCGTAAATCGAGATTCCGCGAACATCTCTTGCCGATGAGATAGTCCCGAATGCCTGTGCTCTCGCAGTAAACGCCTCGACATAAGGGTTTTCCGCGAGCATCCCCAAGGTCTCGTCGAAATCTTGTATCGTTAGATCGACTGTTTGGCGGACGCGGTATTGCTCGTGCGTAATTTGTGCTTCACCAAGGAAGGTCGATGTTGCAATCTGCGGGAGGAGCACTTCCTCGCCGGTGTATATGGCATCGAGGAATATTAATGCGCCGAGGCCAATCGCAATAGCGATTCCGGCGATAATCGTCCGTCGTTTGTTCCTGAAAAGGTTGCGCCATGCGAGCTTGAATATCATGATTACTCAATTCGTTTGTTTGCGCCGTGAAGCGCGCTGTTTTCGTTTTCGGGCGCGGAGTTCTCACGCTCCTATTAATGAAACCTCAACGACTTGGCCGGCACTGTTCTGGCGGCGCGAATCGCCGGAAAGATACTCACGAATAAGGCCGTGAACAGCACAATAATCGCTGGCATCGTGAGCGTCTGGACTGTCACTTCGGATTTCATCGTGTCGAATAGGATGCCGCCGATGTCGTATGAGTGGGGCGTTTTGATGCCCCAGTGCGCCATTGGGAGGTTAATCGCAGTGCCGAAAATACTCCCGAAAATCATCCCAAAGACGCTCATAATAGCGGACTCGACGATAATCAGGCGGAAAATCACCGGAGGTCTCGTGCCCAGGGCTTTCAGCACGCCGAACTCACGCGTCCTCTCTAACACGGACATGAGCACCGTGTTCAGCACGCCGACCGCGACAATGAGCATTATCACGAACTGGATGATAAAAAAAGCGCCTTTCTTCGTGTCCACCATCTCGGCGAAATTTGGGTTGACAGCCCGCCAGGTGACCAGGGAAATGCCCGTGCCTTGGAGTTTTGCCGAAATTATCTCGTAATACCTATTGAGCCTACTTATTTTTCCGATTATTATAGCGATTTCGTGAATTTGGCCATTCATGACCATAATCTCTTGTGCTTCATCGAGTTGCATATAGACAGACATGCGGTTAGAGGCCTCATTGCCGACATCGACCTTGCCGACGATGCGGTATAGGTCGTTGCCCATCGAGCCATCGGCGGATTGGACCACGAGGACAAGCTCGTCGCCAATTTTCGCATCGAGCGCATCCATCAGGCCTTTGCCGAGGATGACCTCGTTAGGCGCAGAAGAGAAAGTTGTCCCCTCGACTATTTTGCCGTCGAAGTGTGTGGTTTGGTTCTCGAGCTTCGGGTCGATACCGACGATGCTCACAGCGTCGCTCTTTTCGTCCACCGAGACAAGTCCTGCGAAATATAGCCTCGGTGCCCAGCCCTCGATGAAATCGAAACCGTCCAATTCGTCGCCTATAATTTCGTAGCCGCGTATTACATTATATAGCGTCGGCTCTTCGAGATATCCCTCATTGTGAATCTGAATGTGGCCGAGATAGGCTCGAGTGAAAGTGTCTATCATTTGGTTGAAACTGCCGGTTTGAATGCCAATGGAAATCGACCCAAATGCGAAGCCCGCAGAGATTGTCGCGATGGTGAGGATACTCCGCCGTTTTTGCCGGAGAATGTTTCTGAATGCAAGTTTTATCAACATAGTCGCTCAATTCGTTGTCCGCGCCTTGAAGGGCGTGTTTTTTTGTATTCTGGCGAGCACCCGAAGTGTTATCTGGGGTCACCGTCAAACCCCTACGGCCTTTCCTATTACCAAAACACTCTCAACTCTACCTACCTCCGCCGCTGGAGGTTGCGCAGTGTGAATATTTCCGAGGGCAGATCGATGTCGAACTCGCCCTCGATGTATCTCACGATGGTATATTGGCCGTCATCAGTCTGCGGGATAAGCTCCATCACCGTTGGAAGCACGCGTCCGCCGATAGTTTTAATTTCCCTGAAGTTCATGACGCGCATGAGCTTACCTCGCTCGTCATAGAATTTCTGCCACACGGGCAGGTAGTCCTCCTCGCGCACGGCGATGACAATTTTGCCCCAGACCGAGGGCGTGTCTTCCTTAGGCACAAGCTCGAGATATACCTCACCTTCAACGCCCCCATCCAGCTCGACGATTCGATAGTCATAGTCTTCTTGGAGAGTCGTTTGCTTGACAAGATCGTCGTTAGTGAAATCCGAGCCCATCCACGAGCCCATCATCATTGAGGGCGGGATTTTCATTACTTTATCGGTCTTCGGGAGGTAGTTCCACATCTCATTATCTATGCGGAGCGTCGCAGTGCCGCGCTCTCTTGGCGGCGAGTTTATGAGTATGAATGTCTTGTCAAGTCCCTCGCTCCAGGCCTCCAGTTCCAGCGTTCTCTCCCAGTGCGGCGTAACGATTTTCATCTCCATGACGGCATAGGAGCTTGTCGCGCGGTATAGCTCGTCCTGCTTTGCGATGATGTCCTCGGCGCTATGTGTTTGCGCGCCCACGAATGCCACAAAAAATATCATTGTCAAGATTATCAGGAAAAATCTCATCCTTCGCTCCTTCGGCTATTTTCTTTCTTCGCAAGTTCAAAACGGTATCGCTCAATGGATTGCGCAAGTTCGTTCTCCATAAAGTTATATATATCGTAAACTCCATCGAGGCGGTCGATTGGCTCCGGCGGGTCGGATTCCATTATGTGCATTCCCTCACGCAGTAGGGCTTTGAGCTTCGAGAAGAAGGCGATTTTCGCCTGCATGGCATCGAGAAGCGAGCCGGGGCGCGAAATGTAGAACGACGAACGCTCGCCCTTTAACGCGACTTCCTCTATCATGTTGAAGTGCGCCAGAAGGCGCAGATTCATACTCAGCGAGCTTCTGCTGGCACCGAGGGCTTCGGCGATCTGCGCGGCGGTCTGTTCGGGCGGGTTGCAAACAAGGAGCCACGCGAATATCCGACCGGACATGCGCGGCAAGCCGATAGCTTCGAAGCACATTCCGAGCTTTTCGACATATTCAAGTTTCTTTACTTTTTTTGAATCTTGTTTCATAGTCTCGTCTCCTTTTCGCTGAAAACATTTTAATGATTTCAGACATTTCAGTCAATACTGAAATTACTGAAATCACTGAAATTTAATGTTTATTGACAGGACACAAAATAGATGAGGTAGTCTAAATTAGTATATATCGGAAGTTTTTTCTTGAGTTAAACGCGAGCATCCAAGCGGATGAGGGTCTCTATGTGATGAGTCTGCGGAAACATGTCGATTATCGCCATCCGCGAAATGCTGTATTTGGGGGCAAGCAATCCTAAGTCGCGGGCGAGTGTCGATGGATTGCAGGATGCATAAATTATCGCTCTCGGCTCGGCTTCGAGTATCTTGTCAAGCGATTTTTTTGCTATTCCACTTCTCGGCGGGTCGAGAACTACCAACTCCGGAGATGCCGACCGAATCGCGTTAGACAGCTCCTTCTCGACGCTTCCGAAGATGAATTCAATATTCGCAATGTCGTTCAAATCGGCGCTGAAGCGGGCATCTGCGACTGCGCGCTCGACTGACTCGATTGCAATCACACGCTTGAATTTAGTAGAGAGAATCTGCGCGATAGTGCCCGTCCCCGAAAATAAATCGAAGGCGGTCAAGCCAGTGTCGGCCTCGGCAAAATCGAGTATTTTATTGTAAAATATTCTCGCCATACGGGTGTTAGTTTGAAAAAAACTCTCCAGCGAGATTCTAAATCGAAGTCCCAGCATATCCTCTTCAATAAAGCTTTTGCCGAACATGGGAACGACCTCGCCCTTGGCCGTATCGCCCGTGCTTTGGTTGACAACAGCCGAAGCCCCGACAAGCTGGGGGAATTCATCGGACAGGCCGTCGAAAATCGGGCGAAGTGCCTCTAACTCGCGGCGGCGAAGCGTGATACCTGCGAGAAAATCGCCGGTTGTCTCCGAGAATCGAAGTGTGAGATGGCGCAGGAAGCCTTCGTCGCGGTATTGATTATAGATTGCGAGGCCAGCAACGGTTGCTCTTCGCGCGATTTCGCGGGCAAAACGCCTGCCAACCTCCGGCATTAGTGCGCAATTCTCCGCGCGAACAAGACGATCGAAGCGTCCTCTAACGTGTTGGCCTAAAAAGACTTCGCCTCCATCCTCGCCAAACGAAAGCTCCATCTTGTTGCGATAACCGAATTCCCTATCCGCATGAATTGTTTCAGGATCGGGGTAATCCGTAAATCCGCCAATATGTTCGAGACAATCCTTTACCACATTTAACTTTATGGCAAATTGCTCGTCATAATCGATGTCTTGACAGGAGCATCCGCCGCAGATAGTATAAACTTCGCAAGACGCCGGCCTTCTCGAGCTGATAGGTTCGAGTATCGAAACTGCATCGGCAAACATCGCTGTTTTCTTGCGTTTGACGATTCTGGCAATTACGCGTTCGCCGGGATAGGCATATCTGACAAAGACCACAACGCCATCGTGGCGCGCGATTCCGAAGCCCCCGAAAGCGGGTGTTTCGATTGAAAGCTCAAGCTCTTCGCCGATTTTTGGCTTAGGCATCGATGACCGCTTTCTTGACAACCGTCTTGTAAAAATGCCCGTAACTGGAGTATGTCGGCTCCAAATAAAGCTCGAACTCGTATTCGCCGGGGGGCACCGGATTGCCGTCATCGTCTTTGAGATCCCATCGGACTGTGCGCGAGCCTTGCCGAAAACGGCTGTGAGACAAGAACTCACGGACGGTATTACCATCTCGCTTAATCGTAATACTCACGTATCCGTGGTCGGTGAGGTCAATGTCGATTACTGCTGAGCGATTGCCGTCGCGGTCTTCTCCCATATAGATTTCAAAGCCTGCGACATCCGAGCCAATCCAGTAATACTGCGCCGAACGCCTCTCCGCAACGACGACCTGCCCGAAGCGCCGCCAAATCGCGATTCCGGTCGGATGTTCGAATTGGTAGTCGCCATCGCCGCATTCCCCCACGCTGACGACATACTCTAAGTTGTTGTCGAACTTATGGATAAGGCAGTTCACGGAATCGGTCACCCAAGCATTGTTGTAAAAGTCGAGGGCCAAATAGCTGAACGTCCCGTTGCCGTCAACCAAGTCATACGCATTAGCCGTTGCGATGACGCGCCCGTTGTAGTCCAACTTGCGAAGCTGTGTCCCGTCGGAATCCACGACAAATATTACTCTATCGCCATATCGTGTTCTCGTCAAAGCCGGGTTGTCGATGCCAATTCCACGCGGTTTGACAAGTCCGGTTAGCGTGCGGATGTGCAGGCCTTCGTAAGTGAAAATGTCGATAGTCCCGCGCTCGTGGTCGGTGACGAACAGCGTGCCGGACTCTGTAACGGAGACATCGTGCGGCTCGATGAGTATCTCCTCGCCGAACGCGGAAACCCACTGCAAGCCTTTCCTCGTGTGTTCAAGCCGAACGATTCGGCGATTTCCCGTATCGCAAACGAAAACATGGCCATCCGGATCGGCGGATATTCCGCGCGGGGCATTGAGGTTGTCCTTGCCCGAGCCGGAAGTGCCATAAGTGGCCAATTTATACATACTTACATTATATATAATCTGGTCGAGGCCGGAGTTGACGCCATAGGCGGATAGCTCGTCGTCATCACGGGGGTCTTTAGGGTTGTCGGTGCGCTTAAGTCGCGTGACGGCAAGCCCTTGCGGGTTATCGAAGCTCGCCGAACGCCCCAAGAGCATCTTAAGTCTGCTCTCCGTCCCCTTGTAAATACCCCAGCAGTGCTTGAAGGGCGGATAAATAAGGGTCCTAAGGCCTTCGCTTTGGGCGATAATAACCGTAGTGAGCAAAATCGATGTGATGAGTATAATTTTTTTCATCATAACCTCGTGAAATTTCTGAAGAGCGTTAATTGGACGATTTCTATAAACTGCCGTCCCATAGCTCTTTATACGCATAATAGTCGCCGAGAACACGCTTGACATAGTGCCTCGTCTCGCGGAAGTCTATGCCCTCGACGAACACGCAACGGAACTTCTCATGCGGCGTTTGCTTCCATCGCTTCAGGGCCGTAGGCCCGGCGTTATACTCGGCGAGCGCATATTCCGCCAATCCATGCTCTCGCAAGAGGTCTGCCAAATATCGCGTGCCGTATCGCGCGGATGTGTTGAAGTCGTAAAGAATAGCATCAGAAAATTCCGCGAATTCGCCAAATAGCCTGCTGAGGTTCGCGCCGGTCTGTGGCATGATTTGGAGGAGGCCGATAGCCCCCGCCGGGCTTACGATATGCGGGTCGAACATACTCTCGCGCCGCGCTACGGCGAACATTATCGCAGGATCGATTCCCTCTCGCTCGGCGCACTCGAAAATTAAATCAGCATAGAATGTTGGATATGCCAAGCGAATTACCTCGGTTGGCGCGGATGCGTATCCGCCCATATCGCGGACGAGGGCGAGCGCAATATTATATGCCGAGCCTGTAAGCCCCCATTCATAGGCAACTGCGAGGAATGCCAGCCGCAGTGAGGGCGTCATCGAGGTTTCATCCATCCACGTGTCAAGCTCCGTCCTCGCGCGCTCGACAAGCCCCATCTCCGCGAAGATTGACGCGCGCAGACCCGCGCCGGAAGACACGGACAGCATGGCCTCGCGATGTCCTAACTCCGAGAAAGCCTCGCCCGCGAGGTCGATTGCCTCGCGATAGGTCATCCACTTGCGCGAGCGCGCGTGGAGCGGGTCGGGAAGCGCGACATCGGTGAGTATTTCTGTCGCGTAATACTTATAATAATGCCTCGTCGATGAGCGCGAAACCTCTTCGATAGTGCCTCTGCCGGCATCGTCACCGCCTGCTACGAGCGACAGTCCGCGCCAAAAAGTGCCTGTCTCGGTGAATGTTTTATCGGAATATATTTCGGGAATTCTCGCGAAACGGTCGCCGGCTGTGGTGAACTCGCCCCTCATGAAATTCGACAGCCCAGACCACATCGCGCCGTTGTCGCCGTAAGTATGCCGCGGAAATTTTGTTGACAAGCGCGTGGAATAGTCGGCGACCAGTGTGTAGTTCTTTTGGTCACGGCCGAGATTCACGCCCTCCCATAGCGCCTCGGCCTCGGCGTTGGTGCCCGCGCCAAGAGAAATCGCAGTATCGAGGTGCTTTTCCGCCTCGACGAAGCGGTCGAGCTTGCGCATGCAATAGGCGATGCCAAGCTCCGCCCACGCGCGATTGTAAAGCTTTTCACTGATAATTTTACGATAGATGGTAATTGCCTCGTTATGTCTGCCTCGCCGCGAGAGCGCACGCGCCCGATAGTAATACGCCTCCCCCACATTCGCCTTCACGCCGGAAGCGATGTAGCGCCCGAGCCAGTCGTCGGCGGATGCCCAATTTCTCGAATCCGCCGCCGTCCTGCCCGCCAGATATAGATTTTGGCCGAGGAGTTTGCCGATACGGTCTAAAGCTCGCGCCGCGGCCAGAATATTCGCGCTCGTGCCGTCTTTGACGACAGAGCCGTAAAGCTCGACGGCTCGCGCTGTGTCGCCCGCGGAGAGGTGCAGTCCCGCGCGAATGAGGCGCACTCCCGAGTTGGTATATCTTTTGGGATATTTCTTGACAAGCTCGTCGAACGCCGCGAAAGTCTTCGGCCAGTCGCGCTTCTCCTTGTGAAGCTCATAGATCTTCGCCAGCGCGCTCTCCTCGAGCTTTGGGGACTTCACTCGCCGAAAGAGCGCAATGGCGCGTTCGAGTGAATCGGTTTGCGCGAGGGATACAGCGTAGTCAAAAATGATGTATTCATATACCGCCCAGGCGCTGTCATCAGAGAGTTTGGCGAAAAGCCCGCGCGCCGAACGATGGTCGCCGAGCTGTGATTTTGCAAACGCAAGAAGATAGTCCTCTTTCGAGGTTCGTTCGGGAAGTTTTTCGAGGATTTCCACAGCCTCGCGCCACCGAAAACGCGACGCCCGATTCGCCGCAGAAGTATCTACATCGAACACGCGCGGAGACTCGAAGTCGTTCCATCGGCGGTGTTCGCCCTGCGAATTTTCCGCCAACGGCTTGGGATTGTTGGATTTGGGAGCGGAATCAGCGTGTGAATTATCAACAAGTTCTTCGCTCGAAGTCGTCTCGCCATGCGGGGAATGTCGCGTGTAAAGCGGCGACCTTTCAAATTTCAACCCTCCGCAAGAGAGAGCGAGAAGAATTGCCGCAAAGGCCACACCGGCAAATGCTATCCGCTTATCCATACATTATCACCCCCGAAAATTTCCCTAAGGCCGGCAACGAGTTCCCGGCTTCCATTGTTGTCGAACTCGGCGGAAATTGCACGCCATGTGCGTTCCTCGTCCACGATATGTAGCCTCAGGCGCATATCGCCCTCGTGCTTGGCGAGGAGTTTCTTTGCCTCTTCGATTTCCTCGGGGGCAATGCCCACATCGATGCGGACATGCACGCATTTCACGAGCTTCTCGCGAACTTCTTCGAGAGGAAGAATATCGTCTGCTACAATCTTTGCGCCGCGATTGTCCTCCTGAAACTTGCCGCGAACGAGCACCATTGCGTCTTTTTCGATAATGCCGGAGCATTGCCGAAAAGTCTCCGGAAAGAATACTACTTGCGCCGAGCCGCTGGCATCCTCGATCGTGCCGAACGCCATGGGATCGCCCTTCTTAGTAGTGGTTTTCTCCAGCGATGACAGCGTGCCAGCGACATCGACGGACGAATTCACACCCTTCTCGCCGATTTCCCCGAGCTTGACGTTCGTGAAGGCGGCTATTTCATCCTCCCATCGGCTCAGAGGATGGCCGCTGAAGTAGAAACCGAGCGCCTCTTTCTCTTTATCGAGCTGAACTCGCGTCGGCCAAGGCTCCGCATGGACAATCTCGGGATATTTGCTGATAGTCTCGTCGCCTGCGAATAGGTCGCCCGCAGATGACGCAATGTTGCCGCTTTTGGTCTTGGCCGCCCATGTAAGCGCTTCGGGGATTGTCGCCAATAGCTCCGCGCGGTTCTCGTTCATCGAGTCGAACGCGCCCGCGCAAACCAGCGAGTCAAGAGCTTTGCGATTGAGTAGGCGAAGGTCGATTCTCTCGCAAAAATCGAAGATGTTCTCGAACTCGCCGTCCTTCTCGCGCGCCTCGACAATCGCCTCCGCCGCGCCGGAGCCGACATTCTTCACCGCGGCGAGAGCATAGAGTATCTTGCCGTCCTCGACATCGAAGACCGCCCGCGAGCTGTTGACATCGACCGGAAGCACCTCGATGCCATGCTTCCGAGCGTTGTCGATGAACTGCGAGAGCTTGTCTTGGTTGTCCATCTCGTTGGTCATGTTCGCGGCGGTGAACTCGTTGCGGTAGTGGGCTTTGAGGTATGCCGTCTGATATGCCACCACCGAATAGGCCGCCGAATGTGCCTTATTGAAGCCGTATTCGGCGAATTTGACCATCATGTCAAAGACTTCCTCGGCGACTTTCCTGTCAATCTTCTTCGCCTCTGCGCCTGCAACGAAATCCTCGCGTTGCCCCATCATCTCGGCATGTTTCTTTTTGCCCATCGCCCTTCGCAGAATGTCCGCCTGCCCGTAGGAGAATCCCGCCATCTCACGTGCGATTTGCAGAACTTGCTCCTGATAGACGATAATGCCGAATGTCTCTTCGAGAATCGGCTTCAAAGACGGGTGCGGATATGTGACCGACTCGCCGTGCTTACGGTCTATGTAGTGATCGATGAACTTCATCGGGCCGGGGCGATACAGCGAGTTCATCGCAATCATGTCCTCGATGCGGTCGGGGTGAAGCTTGCGGAGGTAGCGCGTCATGCCATCTGATTCGAACTGGAATATGCCCAAAGTGTCGCCATGGGAGAGCAAATCGAACACCGCCTTGTCATCAAACGGTATTTTTTCGACATCGACAATCTCGCCGCGCGTCCTCTCTATCATTTTCTCCGTCTCCGAGATGACAGACAGGGTTTTCAGGCCCAAAAAGTCCATCTTCACCACACCGATTTTCTCGACGGACACGAAGTCGAATTGGGTTGTGATTTCGTCTTTGTTGGTTTTGAACAGCGGGACATAATCCGTGAGCGGGCCGGGAGTGATGACTACGCCTGCGGCGTGTTTACCGGCATGGCGCGGCAAGCCCTCGAGCTTGAGCGCATAGTCGATGAGCTTTTTCGCCTCGTCGTTTTCGTCATAAATCTTTTTGAAATCGGGGATTTCCTCGAGCGCTTTGTCAATCGTCATGTTGAAAGGCACGAGTTTGGATATCGAATCGACGAAATCGAACGCCTGCCCGAGAACTCGCCCGACATCTTTAATTGCGCCGCGCGCTTTCATGAAGTTGAACGTGATAATCTGGCAGACTGCCTCCTCGCCGTATTTCTCGCGGACATAGTCGATGACCTTCTCGCGGTATTTGTCCTCGAAATCTATGTCGAAGTCCGGAAGTGAGATGCGCTCGGGATTGAGGAAGCGCTCGAACAATAGGCCGTATCGAAGCGGGTCGATGTTCGTGATGCCCAGCGCATATGCGACGATACTGCTCGCGCCGCTACCGCGCCCCGGCCCGACGCGGATGCCCTTCTCCCGCGCCGCATCCGTGAAATCCGCGACGATGGCGTAATAACCCAAGAATCCCATCTTGCGGATAACGTCCAGCTCATAATCGACGCGGGCTTTGACCTCCTCGCTCGGCTCGCCGTAAAGGCGGCGGATTCCCTCGTTCGTGCGCCTTTGGATGTAGTCCCAAACATCCGTATATCCCTCGGGGATGGGGAATCTCGGCAAAAGCGCTTTATACGGCCCGATATCGAACGAGCACCGCGACGCTATCTCGCGCGTGTTCTCCAGCGCCGATGGATAATCCGCGAACACGCGTCCCATCTCCTCCGGCGAATGGAAGAACATGCGGTTGCTGGAGAACTTCATGCGGTCGGTGTCGGCTCTCGTCTTGCCGGTCTGGAGGCACAGAAGTAAATCGTGAAAGTCGTAGTCCTCCGGGCGGAGATAGTGCGCGTCGTTCGTGGCGATGAGCGGCAGGCCGGTCTCCTCGGCAATCGCAACGAGCCTCGGGAGCACGATCTTCTCCTCCTCAATGCCGTGATCCATAAGCTCTACATATACATTGTCCTTGTCGAAAATATCGCAAAGCTTCCCCAGTGCTGATTTCGCGCCGTCATAATCATCGCGGAGAAGGCGATAGGGCACTTCGCCCTTGAGGCAGGCCGTCGATGCGATAATCCCCTCGGAGTGTTGCGCCAGAAAGTCCATATCGACGCGCGGCTTGTAGTAAAAGCCCTCGGTGAAACCCGCGCTGGAAATTTTGAGCAGATTTTTGTATCCCGTCTGGTTTTTTGCGATGAGAAGCAGGTGATAACCCGCGCTCGGCCCCTCGCCGGATGGCGATTTGTCGTGCATATCCCCCGGCGCGATGTATGTCTCCTGGCCGATTATCGGCTTGACCCCGGCGTCCATCGCGGCCTCGTAGAAGGGGATAACGCCGAAGAGCACGCCGTGGTCGGTAATAGCCAGCGCGTCCATATCATAGTCCGCCGCCAGCTTAACAAGCTCTATAATTCGGCAGGCGCCGTCCAACAGCGAATATTCTGTGTGATTGTGTAGTGATACGTAAGGTTTCATGTCTTCACCGGTCAAAGAAAGAGAATAGCGACAAGCCCGACAATCGCGCAATACGGGCCGAACATCCATAATTTATTCGATTTCACCGCGTTTATCAATAGCTTTAATGAAAAATAGCCCACCACTGCGGACACCACCGCGCCGGGGATGTATGCCAGCCGGAAGTCCGCCGAATAAAAAATCAGCTCGTAACAAATCGCGCCCACGAATGCCGGCACGGCAATTAGGAAACTGAAGCGCACTGCATCGGCGGGCGCAATCCCTACCAGATTGCCCATCGCGATAGTCGCGCCGGAGCGCGAAATCCCCGGAAGTATTGCAATCGCCTGCGCGACGCCTACAAGCGCAGACCGCGGAACATCAATGGACTTACGGCTACGGCGCATGAATGCCGTCGATGAGACTATCACTGCGGTCGCGACAAGAAGCCCGCCCACCGCGCGGGAGTTCGAGAACAGCGGCTCGATGAAACCTTTGAGAAAAAACCCCGCCGGCGCGATTGGCACGCTCGCGATTGCAATGAGCAATAATTGCCGCCAGGCCGATTTCCGCGCGGCCAAATCCCCACGAAACGGCGCCGTCGCGAGCGTCATGAGGTCTTGCCAATAGTAAAGGACGATGGCGACCAGCGTGCCCACATGGAGGGCGACTTCGAGCGCAACACCGGGGCTTTCGAGACCGAAAAGCCCCTTCGCCACCACCAAATGTCCCGAGCTGGACACCGGCAGAAACTCCGTCACACCTTGGATTATCGCGAGAATGATGACTTTAAGCAAAGACTCCACGAGGCCTTTCCGGTTTCGGCGATTTTTTCTGCCGAATTTTGTTTCGCTATGGATTACGCCCAAAAGATATTATATTTGTTTCAAAATGCAATCTGAAATGAGCGGGTTTTTGGGGAAGAGAGCTAAAAGGTAGAAGATAAAGGCTGTAGGGGCGAGGCATGCCTCGCCCGCGCGGGGCGCGGTAATTGAAAATGATGATTATTTGTTAATCCCCCCAGCCCCCCTTTGACAAGGGGGGGATTATCCGTAGGGGCGAGACGCTGACCGCAGGGAACCTCACCGGCGCCTCGCCCCCACTTGACAACATGATTATAATGTAATGCGTTTCACAACTCACAACCACCGAAAGGCAAATCGATGAGAATCCTCATCGCCGACGACGAACCTAAAATGGGGCTTCTCCTCGCCGAACGATTAGAGGACGACGGTCATTTCGCCAAAGCCGTCACATCCGGCAGAGACGCGCTGGCCGAGCTTTCCAACGGATACGACCTGCTCATCACCGACCTCCGAATGACCGACATCGACGGCGTGGAGCTGACGAGACGCATAAAAAAACTCTCGCCGGAACTGCCGGTCGTCCTGATGACCGCATTCGCGGGCGTGGAAACGGCGGTGTCGGCGATGAAAGCCGGCGCGGAAGACTACATCGTGAAACCCTTCCCGCTGGACGAGATGGCCATACTCGTGTCGAAAATCGATGAGGCGCGGAGACTTCGCGAGGAGGTCGGATTCCGCCGGTCGAGCGATTTACCGGAAGGCTTAGTTGTCGGGCGCTCGAATTCAATGCTTGCCGTGATGGATATGGTAGCAAAAGTCGCCCAAACCGACGCGACCGTCCTCATCCTCGGCGACACCGGCACCGGCAAAGAACTTATCGCGAGGGCGATTCACGCGCAATCCCCGCGCACAGGAAGCGCGTTCATCCCTGTCAACTGCGCGTCGCTGTCCGAGGAGCTTCTCGAAAGCGAACTTTTCGGCCACGAGAAGGGCGCGTTCACCGGCGCTCACAAATCCAAGCCAGGGCGATTCGAACTGGCCGACGGCGGCACACTGTTTTTAGATGAAATCGGCGAGCTGTCGCCGGCAATTCAGGCCAAGCTCTTGCGCACACTTCAGGACGGCATCATCTCGCGCGTCGGCGGAATAAACCCAATCAAAGTAAACATCCGCCTTATTTGCGCGACAAACCGCGACATCGAAGCCGAAACGATGGCCGGAAAATTCCGCGAGGACTTGTTCTACCGCATCGCGGTTTTCCCGATAAAGCTCCCCGCGCTCGAAGAGCGAATCGATGATATGCCGGAGCTTTGCGCGCACTTTCTGAAACGAATTTCGCATAACGCTGGAATATCAACCACGGCGATCGAAATGCTAAAATCCATGCGTTGGCGGGGGAACATCCGCGAGCTTTTCAATGTGCTCGAACGGGCGGCAATTTTGGCCGGTGGGGAAGAAATCGGCATCGAACATCTTCCGACAACCGCCAAGTCCCCCGCCGATGATAATCCCCGCACGCTCGACGAAATCGAGCGCCGCGCGCTCATCGAGGCGATTAGGCGCTCCGGCGGCAACAAATCCAAGGCCGCGAAACTCCTCGGAATCACGCGCAGAATGGTCTATTCGCGCATGAAAAAACTCGGCATTACCGAAAACGACATCACAACATAGCACGAACTGGCACCGAGATTGCATTTTGGGTTATGGGTTATCGGTTTTGGGTTATGGATTAGAGAGGTAATAGCAACCCCGTAGAAGCGCACCTATGTGTGCGCCCGCGATTTACAAAAAACAATGAGGTTCAATTATGGCACATAATCACAACTCCGACGGCGACGCAATTCTTGACCGCGAATTCCCCGTGCTCGATAAAGGCTTCGTCCGGCTGGTGGACTACCTCGGAAGCGACGAGCGCATCGTCCAGTCGGCGCGCGTCTCATACGGCGAGGGCACGACATCGTTCCGTCGCGACAGGCAACTAATTCGATACCTATATGAAAACGAGCACACGTCGCCGTTCGAGCAGGTCGTGTTCACTTTCCACATCAAGCTCCCAATTTTCGTCGCGCGCCAATGGATTCGCCATCGGACGGCACGGCTGAACGAGGTCTCCGGTCGCTACAGCGTCCTCCCCGATGAGTTCTACATCCCCGTCAAATCGCGCATCCGCGCGCAAGACAATGTCAATCGTCAGGGAAGCGCGGAGGAACTTCCGCCCGAGGCGCAGGAAACGGCAATCGCGGACATAGAGCGCGCCTGCAATTCCGCGTTCGAGGCATATCACAAGCTACTCGATCATGGCGTTGCGAGGGAGGTGGCGCGCATAGTCCTCCCGCTGAACACATACACCGAGTGGTATTGGCAGATGGATTTGCGCAACCTGTTCCACTTCCTCAAGCTCCGCCTCGACGAGCACGCACAATGGGAAATCCGCCAATACGCCGAGGTCATCGCCCAAATTGTAGAAAAGATAGTGCCGATTTCGTTCGAAGCATTCCGCGATTACACTTTGAGCAAAAGACCGTAGCGCCGCGAACCGCATTCGCCCACCCACGTTAATAAAACGGGTCGAGACGGTGACAACAGGGAATCCCACGGGCGTGTCCTCGTCGTTATTTACTGTCATTGCGAGGAGTTAAATGACGAGAAATCTCGTTCGCCTATTGATCGCTAACACTCGAAATGACAGGAAATAGTGAGATTGCTTCGGCCTTCGCTCTCGCAATGACGTGAGAAGCGTCGGAAGTTGATAATTTGGGAGGGCGCAAAGCATTGCGAACCTACGCCAATTGCCCAAAACCCATAACCTAATACCTAAGATACCTTCGAAGTGCGATTGTGCTTCCCAGTGCGCCGAAAAGGCCGCCCAGAAGGACAATCGAGATGTTTAGCGGGAGTGGGAGCGGGATGATAGCCGGTAGAATATATGCCACGCCCTGTGTGAGTGCCCAGAGAATCCCCCATGCGAGACCGCCGGAAACGAGGCCGTGAAGCAAGCCTTCGAGGAGGAATGGCAGGCGCACGAAGTTCCGCGACGCGCCGACGAGTTGCATCACGCGAATGCTGTCGCCGCGCTGGGAGATGGCCAGCTTGACGGTGTTCGTAATTATTGTCGTGGCGGCGATGAGGAGGATTATCCCCCAAATCGCGGTGAGGGTCAGGGAGATTCGACTGGCTCGCGCGAGGCCGTGGGCTATGCGGTTGGGCGCGGAAAGCTCGGCGACAAGCTCGTGTCCGCCGAATTTCGCCGTGAGGGAATCGACGACCGTGCCCATCACCAAATCCTGCGATAGCTCGACGCGAATCGACGGCGGGAATGGGTTTCGCGGAAGGCCGGCGATAAGCTCCTCGCCGTATTCTTTGACGAACTCTATCTTCGCGCGTTCGGCTGTGACGAAATCGACCGATTCGACGCCTTTCTCTGACTTTATCGACTCGACAAGGCTCGAAGCATCGGCCTTGGTGGTGCCGTCGATGAGGAAGAATTCCAGCTGAACCTGCCGCTTGAGGCTACCTATCGCGCCGCGCAAGTTCAATGAAATCAGCATGAAAGCGCCGAGGATGACCATCGCGATTGTGATTGTCGCAATCGAGAGGAAAGTGACGAAACTTCTGCGCCAGAATGACGACACGGCCTGCCCTATCGCAAAAAATAGCGCCCTCATCGCGCTTCCCTCGCCCTATCGCCTACGAGGACGCCGTTCTCCAGCTCCAGAACGCGCATCGGCGCGCGGTCGATGAGGTCGGTGTCGTGCGTGGCCATGAGGACGGCGGTGCCCTGCGAGTTTATGTCGAAGAGCAAGTCCATAAGCTCGTCGGTGGCGCGCGGGTCGAGGTTGCCGGTAGGCTCGTCGGCCAGAAGTAGCGCCGGCGAGTTGGCGAGCGCACGCGCTATTGCCACGCGCTGTTTCTCGCCGCCGGAGAGTTCGTGGGGGAATGACTTTGCCTTGTGCGAAAGCCCCATCTTCGCCAGAAGGTCGAAAGTTCTCTGTTTGATGAATTTGCGCGGCTGGCCGGTCACTTTGAGCGCAAACGCCACATTCTCCGCGGCGGTCATGTCGGGGAGCAGGCGGAAATCTTGAAAGACGACGCCCAACTTGCGCCGGAGCTTGGGGATGTCCTCGTCGCCGATGTTTTTCGAGTCGAATCCCGCGACCTCGACTATGCCGGAGTCCGGCCTTTGTTCCATGAAAATCAACGACATAAGTGTGCTCTTGCCCGCGCCGGATGAGCCAACCAGAAAGGCGAACTCGCCGTCATCCAGCGCGAAGCTCACGTCGGAGAGGGCTATCCAGCTTCTGCCATATGCCTTGCCGACCCTATCAAATTTCAGCACAGCCATGATAACAAGATATACAGCGAGGCTCAAACGGTCAAGGCATATTTGCCCCGCTGGAAGAATTTAGAGCGAATTTGTGCGGAACTACGGCTAATAGCGCAATATGAGCGCCATCCTGCCGAATGCCTCCAGCTCGCCGTCGTTCATGAAGACTACGCGCCCGCCCTTATCGAGAATCTCCTCAATAATCTCGTCCACTGCGTCATCGATGACATCCGGCGCGGTTGAATCCTCGGCGGCGGTGATGTTCAGGCCGCTTTCGTCAACCCGAGCGGGATAGTGGAAGCCCTCCTCGACGAGGAGAATTCTGCCTCTGCCCTCGTGCGCCGCCCGCCAGATTTCGCCGATTGTCGAGACATACTTGCGCTCGCCGATGGCATTATCCAGCTCCTCGAGCATTTGCCTTCGCTCCTCGGCAAAATTCGCCTTGACGAGCGGCCAAACCAGCTCGCCAATCTCGTGCGCGGGCGTCTTGTCATGACTGCCGGTGAGCGTGGTCATGATTGCGTCCTTGTGCGCGGAAATTTCCTTGTAAAACGCGATGTATCTGTCCACGCCGACAACGACGAGCGGCAGGGGATCGAATTTCAGGAACGGTGCGAGCGCCTCATCGACCTGCCGGAAGAAGTTGCGGTGCTGGTCGTCGCGATACGCGCCGATATTGACGCCTCTGCCGCCGGGCAGTGGTCTTTCGCCGCCGGGGCCTTCGTGCACGATGGGGAATCCGCCGTCTTTGATTTCAGAGAGGTCGTCACGGCAGGCCTCGAAGAGGCGCGTGGGCTGTTCGCTGAGGACGAGCACCCAATAGCGCGGCGAACGGTTGAGCGCGAAGACGAGGTCGCGGGTGAAGAAGTCCTCATCGATGATGACGCGCTCGGGGATTGTCACCGGCAGTTTGAATGCGCTCGAAAAGTCCTCGCTAACGCACAGCACGAGGCCGTCCTGAAGGTGCTTATAGTCGATGCCCTCGGCGAGTGCTTCGAGGCGCTGGAGCACGGTTTGCGCCTCGCGCTTGGAGAACTCGCCGAGAAGGCGCGTGCCGGCCTCTTGGACGAGATTCTTCACGCGGACGGGGTCTTGCTTATTCTCTGGAAACGAGCGGTGCGTGGGAAGCGTGATGGTAACGCAAGGGTATCCCTTGAACTCCTGCAAAAAAGTGACATCGTGTCGGTTCATTGTTATCCTTTCGTGGGCGTTGTCTTCGACTTTTTCTAATGAGATTAGCTATTGCCGTGCCAAAAAACAGCCCTCCCTATCATGGGAGGGCTGTTCGGGTAGAATTTGCTACGCAAATGTTTCTATCGCATATCGATGAGAAACTTGAGGGTCGTCGCGAAGCCGAAATCGCGGGAGTTGGCGAGGCCTTTGGCGAATTCATTTTGAATGTAGAAATTTTTGCCAATCATCGCGCCGAAAAACAGGCTCATCGCCGTCTCGCCCTCGACGATTCTATTGCCGAAGACCGGACCGCTCTGCGCGCTCATGTATTCCGCGCCAATCCCGAAGACCGCTCTTTTATCGAGGCTCTTGAAAAGGCCGAAATGCGCGCCGAAGCTCACATCGCCCTCGGATGGAATGACTTCCATCACCGGATGCGCGACGAGGGTCAGGCCGCGTGAGTGGAAGATATTTGGGGCGGAGATTTCGAGAGCGAGTTCTTTCTCATCGAAATTGTTCACGCAAGCGGCCATTGCATCGAGCGTGTATGCGCCGTCTTTGCGTGAGAGTAAATTGTATGTTGCGCCAAGCCAAATCTCGTCGAACGCGAACTCGCCGCGCCCTTTTTCCGACGAACCGCCGCCAAGAAGGAGCGAGAGCCTGCCGTCTATGCCATAAAATGCATTGAAGCTAATGAGAAATTCGTCCTCGGCGGGATTCTTCGATTCGTTGACGGAGTATTCCCCGAAACCATCGAATGCGAGTGTTTTCGCGGGATATACCATCGGTCTCTCGGCGAGAAAGAGGTATGTATCGAAACACGCGAGAACTCCAGAGGTGATGAGAGCGATAACTAATGCTGTCCTGATGAATTTCATAGCTTCCTTTCTGTTTCAGTGGCTTAACATTCGCTATATTTGGCTTCAAAGTCCAATATTATACTCCACCATTCAGACAATGTCAATGCAAAAATTTGCTATGGCTTAATAACACAAGTTTAATAAGAAATTTGAAAAAATGGCACTTCATGTGCATCATAAAGAAAGTTATTTGAACTCTTTGAGAAATATGTCTTGACATTTGATTTTGGTTTTGTAAGTTTAATAACTCGTATGATATAGGGGTTTTTTTATGGGTTACTTGCTGAAAAAAATAGGGATTGCACTTGTGTTCATCGGTCTCATCGCGCTTCTTGGTTGCGAGAAGAAGCCCGTAAACGGCGACGACCCGGATCCCGACCCCGATCCCGACCCAGACCCCGATCCTCCGGCCTTCGTAGTCGAGATTACTCGCCCGTGGGATGGCGATACGGTTTATCAATTCTTGAAGGTATCGGTGGAGGCCGACACAGCGCTCGATTTCGTCGAGATTCGCTGGAATGATGATTTTGCGGTGGATAGCACAAAACCCTATATGATGAGCTTCGACATCTCGTCGTTGGAACCGGGGTTTTACGACATAATCGCCATCGGGCACGCGGGCGCGGAATCGGAATCGGTTTCTATCGAGGTTTTCGTGGGCGACATCGCCTGCGATCCGGGCGAGCCGGTTTTTATTGGCGGCATCGAAATTCCCGAAGGGAGTATCACTCGGAGCGCTTCGGGATGCGTGCTGGGGCTTTATCTGAGTTCTATGGGTCTCTCCTCTGCGAACTGCCTCGATGGAATCGAGATTCACGGCAAGACACTACGCTGGCTATTTCTAAATAATAATAATCTCGCAGAAATCGACCTCTCGCCATTGGCGGGGTTTAATTCGCTCGAACATATCAACCTCTCCGGAAACCGTTTATCGTCTATCGACCTCTCTCCGCTGTCGAACCTTCCGCACTTCGAGACGCTACTTCTTGCTGATAACGAGCTGGAGTTTGTGGATTTGTCCCCGATTGGCACCTGCAGAAAATTCGTAAATTTAGATTTATCGAACAATAATCTAACATCGCAAGATTTATCCCCCTTCAATGATTGCAACGAACTGAAATATTTGTATTTGAAGGGGAACAATTTTGCCTCAATCGACTTGTCTTTCATCGCGAATTGCTCCCGCCTAATTGAATTGGACTTGAGCGACAACCAACTGGAAATTATTGACATTTCGCCGCTTTCCGGCCTCGCGAAGCTCGAAGTCCTGCGCTTGGGCATCAACTCGATTAGTAACATAAGCCTGAATTCAATCACCACGTGCCGGTCGCTACGGGAGATTGATATTAGCTCTAATTCGCTGGCCGCCATAGATTTATCCCCGCTAACGAACTTGAAAGAACTTACGACGATATTGCTTTCAGTAAATGAAATTCGCCATGTTGACCTCGAGCCTCTTGCGAGTTGCACGAGCCTCGAAAGACTTACGTTGGGAAGAAACCATCTGACGGATATCGACCTCGCGCCACTCGAAGCTTGCCTCAACCTTCGGCAACTTCACCTCGCCACGAATGCTTTCTTCGAAATCGACCTCTCCCCTATGCTTGATCTTCCCCGGCTCGAAGAGATACTTCTAAATTACAATCCTTTTTCGCCCGAAGCCTGCGCCAATATCTGCGATTTCATCTATGCCCGCCCCGACGTCACCGTCGCATCTATCTGCGACTGCTGACAAGTCGTGCTTGACATGATAGTTTTCGCGATTATCATTCAGTGGATTTCGGAGGTATCATGAAAATAAACACGCTCATCGTTGGCGCGGAACAACTTCTTACATTCGACGAATACGCTGGCAGAGTCCCACTCCACGGGCATAAGATGCGCGACATCGGCTTGGTCGAGAAGGGCGCGGTGGCCATTTCGGGCAACGATATCGTCGCTTATGGCGAGACGCACGAGCTTCTCTCGGTGCTGGAAATCGACGGCGAGACCCGCATCATCGACGCGAAGGGCAAGATTGTCACGCCCGGGCTTGTTGATTCGCACACGCATCCGGTTTTCACCGGCACGCGCGAGGCCGAATTTGCGATGCGAATCGAGGGCAAATCTTACATGGAGATTGCCGCCGCGGGCGGGGGAATTCTCAACACTGCGAAGAGAACCCGCGAAACCACGCGCGAGCAAATGGCGCATAACGCTGATCGATACCTCGAGTGGATGCTCGGCTTCGGAGTGACATCGGCCGAGGCCAAGTCGGGATACGGTCTCGATCTGGAGACAGAGCTGGCAATGCTTCAAGCGATTCGCTACCTCGCCCAGACGGGCAAGCTCGACCTCGTTCCGACCTTCCTCGGCGCGCACGAGATTCCCGCGGAATTTCGGCCGGACAGGGCAGACGAGTTCGTCGATGTCGTTTGCGAGGAGATGATACCGAAGGTCGCGGAGCTTGAACTGGCGAAGTTCTGCGATGTTTTCTGCGAGGAGGGCGTGTTCGACATCGATCAAACGCGCAAGATTTGCATCAGAGCGAAGGAATTCGGCATGGGAATCAAACTCCACGCCGACGAAATCCAGCCTATGGGCGGCACCGAGCTTGGCGTCGAGCTTGGCGCGACGAGCGTCGATCATATGATAGAGGTCTCCCCGCGCGGAATCGAGATGATTGCTGGCTCGAACACCGTCGCGACATTACTCCCGGGGACATCGCTATTTTTGAACAAGGGCAAATTCGCGCCGGCGCGAGATTTAATCGATGCAGGGGCGATAGTCGCACTCGCAACCGACTTCAACCCCGGAAGCTCCCCAACAGCGAACCTCCCGCTGATTATGAGCCTTGCCTGCGTAGCCATGCGCATGACGCCGGAGGAGGTCTGGTCGGCGACGACAATCAATGCGGCATTCGCCGTAGGACTCGGCGAGAAAATCGGCTCAATTTCCGCAGGAAAGCAAGCAGACGTGGTGATTTGGGACGTGCCGGACTATCGACAGGTGCCGTATTTCTACGGCATCAACCTCGTGGATACTGTGATAAAAAACGGACGGATAGCTCATAGAAAATGAAGAAACTAATCGCGATAATCCCCCTTCTGGCGCTTTGTGCGTGCTGGTATAGTTTCACGCTCAAGCCATACCCCGACATCGACACGGTTTTCGTGGATTCTTTCGCCAACGAAACCGACAGGTTCGAGCTTCCATCGGCGATAACGGAAGGCTTGATTGGCGAGCTTCACTCGGGTTCGATTCTCAAGCTCGCGACTCGCGAGCGCGCGCATTCCGTTTTGAGCGGAACAGTCACGCACTTCGGAAGCGAGGCATACACTTACACCGCCGGCGAAGAGCCGCTGGACTTCCGCGTGACGGTCCGGGCGCGTGTTCGATTCGAGAGGGCGGGCGCAGACAGCCCATTTTGGGATTACACCGTCGAGGGATTCGCGACATATCCGATGGACGAGTCCACGAAGAGCGAGTCGCAGGCCATAGACGAAGCGGTTTCGATGCTTATCAGCCGAATAATGGACAGGCTTCGCACGGGATAGCGATTTGGGCTTGACAGCGGGCATTCGCGGTTATATAATTTGCGCAATACAGAGCCGAAGTGGCGGAATTGGCAGACGCGCTAGGTTCAGGGTCTAGTATCCTTAAGGATGTGGGGGTTCAAGTCCCCCCTTCGGCAAAAGCAAAAAATCGGTGGCGTAAGTCACCGATTTTCATTATATTAGGATTTGGCGTGTCATTGAGTGTTCCACTTTTGTTCCAGGAGGTTCTGATGGTTAGACTGTATAAAAGAGGTAAAATCTGGTATTTGAGGTGGTCAGAGAACGGCAAAATTCGAAAGCAGTCCACCAAGACAACTCGAAAAGAAGTCGCAGAAGAAATCAGGCGCAAGAGGGAAGAAGAACTTCTGCTGGGCAGGACAATCAAGCGACCTATGTCCGTCAACGAGCTTCTCGAAGCATTTTAAGTTTGTTTCATTTGACCATGGGAGTTATATTATGAACTAAAACTAAGGAGGAACTCTTATGGCCAAAAGTAATTCAAGTTACGGCATCAAAAGACTCGAGTCTAAAAATGCCAAAAACGCCATCGTTCAAAGGCTTTCCGAAGATTTCAACCTCACGCCGATTATCGCGGAAGCATACTACTCGCAGGTCGCGCAGTATTTCAGCGAGCACTCGAATGTCGAGCTCTCCGCCGGCGAGATAGCATACGAGGCTGTCGCCGCCGAGGAGCCTGCCGGAAAACATATACGAGTCGCGCGCAAGATAATCGTAAGGCTCAAGCTTCTCGATTTCAACACCGATTTGCAGGTGCTCGCAGATTACGGTCTGGCGGGACTTAGGCGACATCGACTCGCGAGAATCACCAGGCAGGCATACGACCAGGGAGCTTTGCTGAGCTACGAAGACATTGCAATGATTCTGACAACGAGTCCAGCAACTGTTAAGCGCGATGTCTATCATCTTCGCCGCGAAGGCATGTTCATTATGAC